>Ga0182024_10001812_pt1 | contig 54088 bp, 49 predicted proteins | sample P32metaG_FD_120480 | JGI IMG/M metagenome (GOLD analysis project Ga0182024, IMG submission 120480) | Permafrost microbial communities from Stordalen Mire, Sweden - P3-2 metaG (Illumina Assembly) | ecosystem: Environmental > Terrestrial > Soil > Wetlands > Permafrost | place: Sweden: Stordalen...
AATGCGGATTTCAGCATAGAGGATAGTGTACCGCCGTTCGATGATATTCTTCAGGGAGGTGTCCATGAGATTCGCCCTCGGCCTTCTGCTTGTCGCGACACTCTGCGCCTTCCAGCAGCCGTTCAAGCAATATCCGGGCATCGAACACTTCACCTACCCTATCCCTCCCGACTATCAGGAGAAGACCGAATTCGCCTTCGCCCGCATGATGTTTCCGCCCGGCTGGAACAATGGATACGCCGGCCGCGACGACGACTGGCACACCGGAATTTCGCTCTGGAGCCAGGATTTCCCCGCCGCCGACCGCCATTTTTCGTTAGCCGTGCGCCGCCTGTCCCGCGTGCATGCGCGATCCGTCGAGCAGGTGGTCAACCTGGACGATGGCGATGAAGTGTACAACTGGCCGTGGCTCTACGCCGTCCAGGTGGGCGAATGGGGCATCACCGACTCGCAGGCCGCCAAACTTCGCGACTACTGCCTGCACGGCGGATTTTTCATGGCCGACGATTTTCACGGCGCCACCGAATGGGGAGTTTTTGAGGAATCGATGCACCGCGTGTTCCCGGACCGTCCGATTATCGATATCGACGACAAGGACCCGATTTTTCACACCGTCTACGATCTGGACGACCGCATCCAGATCCCCGGCCAGGCGCATCTCCGCTTAGGATATAAACAAGACCACCCTGGAGTCGACGGAAAAGGCGCGCATTGGCGTGGCATTTTCGACGATCGCGGCCGGGTGATGATCGCGATCTCATACAACTCCGACATCGGCGACGCCTGGGAATACGCCGACGATCCGTACTATCCCGAAAAATTCGCGGGCCTCGCCATCCGCATCGGGGTGAATTACATCCTTTATGCGATGACGCACTGATGCCGAGACTGAACAACCCGCAGTTCCCATTCGCGGGAATCATCTGCCTGCTGATGGGCGGATTGCTCCTGCTCTCCGGCGGCTTCAGGCTCGGCGGAATCCTCGTCGGATTCGCAATCTTCTGGGCAGCAATCGCGATGGTCCTGAAGATAAATCGACGATGACGCTCAGCGCAAAGCCCCACAAGTCCGGTTTCCGGTACTCGGCGGCACAGAACGGTTACTTTCCGGGTTGCCGACCATCCTGAAGCTATCCGGCCAACCCTTCAAAAGTGAAGCTGTTATCAGAGATTTCCCCTTAACCGGCGAGTGACGCTTATTTTCTGCTGTACACGTCGCTGCCGCTCGTCGACGAAGTTCAGCGCGAGAGACAGTGCCCTGAAAGACCCTACGTCAGCGAGCAGCGCGAGGGCCAAGTCGGCTATTTCCGATGTGCCGATAGATCGACCGTAAGCGGCGTTTTGTCGAGGTATAATATGCGAAAGCAAGAGGCGCGCCAATGGGCATCCGTTCTGGGTCGTTTGATAGGATTCCGCTCTTCCTGTTCCTGGCCGTCATTGGGAGCGCTGCGGGCCAGACTCCAGCGGTGCTGAACCTGTCTCACGACCTTGTAGCAAAGGGAATCGCCCAGCAGAACATGACGCCGGACGCACCCAGCTTGGATTCCCGCCCGCTATTTCAGGCGGGTGTTGCCTACGCGTCCCAGAACCACATTCCCACGGTGACTGCCGATCGCGGCAGCTACTACTTCCTCACTCAAAACAGCACGTACCAGCACGCCTTGCTTAACGCGATCGCTAACGTCACCGTCGATCTCCAATACTCGGACCTCTACCTCGCGCACGGCTATATCATCGGTATTCATGCCGTAAACTGTTCGAACCTCGCGCTGAAGAACTTCACCGTCGATTATCTCCAATTGCCATTTACGCAACTCACCGTCACGGGGGTGAACGCCGCAACGAAAACCGTGAGCTTCAAGCAGCTCGGCAATTATCCGCTGCCTTCTACCTTCAGGCCAGCTACGAGGTCACCGGCTATTTCATGTTCGCTTTCCGCAACGGCCAGGAACTCCGCACCACTGGACGCATGCGGCTCACGCCTCCCTTCAATGACAGTTCGATTCAGGTGACCGAGACGGACCCGTGGACTCAGCCGTCAGACATCGCGACCATCCAGCCGGGCGACACCCTGGTGTTGAACTATCGCGCCGGAGTTGGGACCATTTTCGCGGATGGCTGTACAGGCTTCACTGCGCAGAACGTATCCATCTACGCGTCCGGTCTCCACGGGATCCTCAGCGACTTAGGGTCGGCGACTACCTTCGACCATTTGCAAGTAATCCCGCGGCCGGGCACGGACCGCCTGGTCTCGACCAACGGCGACGGGATGCATCTCTCGCGGGCAGGCGTCAATAACGTCGTTTCGAACAACACCGTCCGGCACGGCTGCGACGACGGCATCGCCATGGACGGCCAATGGTATGCGATCGTGGCTGCGGCCAATAGCGGAGCCACCGTACAGGTGACCCGCAACGGCAACTCGCCGCTGGCCATCGGCGTTTCCTTCGATTTCATCAACTACACCAATGCGACGGTGGCCGGGACCGCGAGTATTGTCGCCGAAAGCCCGCCGCCCAGTCAGCAAACCGGCGCCCCTGGCGAGCAGATTACCCTCACGCTGGATCACCCCGTCACTTTGCAGGCCAATTTCGGCGTCATACCGTCCGATCCCAAGCTGCGCGGATCGGGTACGGTCATTAGCGGGAATCTGGTTCAGGAAGAGGTGTTCGCGCGCGGAATCTATCCCGTCGGCGTCGAAAACGTCACGATCACCGACAACATGACCGAGTCGACCAACGACTCCGGCATCCTGGTGGATCAGGAGCAGTCATTGGTCAACAGCTTCAAAGCCGGGCCCTCCTCCGGCATCGTGATCAAGAACAATATTGTGGACCACGCGCTGGAATATGGAACGCCGACAAACCCGTTTATAACCGAAACGGCCGCCATCAACGTGGTGGCCGATGTAATGGGCGGCTGGGCATCGACGACGCCTTTCTCCAACATTTCCATCACGGGCAATTTTGTGACGAACTCCATCCGGACGGGAATCCGCATGGAGAACGTGACGGGTGGGCAGGTCACAAGCAACACAATCCTGAATTACGCGCTTCAGCCCACCGATTACCTGTGGAATTTGCCGGGTTGTTGCGAGACTCAGGCGCAGTTGGAGGCGGACTTCCTCGAGGCCGTGCTCGTCACCAACAGTACTTCGGTGACGAACTTGAACAATCCGACCACCGGGCAGTGGATCGCCAATGTCTCCAACGCCGACGGCGGCTACCGTCTGGCGCCGGAATCCATCGCAGTAGCCTACGGGCAGAACCTCGCGCCATCCCCGGTGCAAGCGGGCGTTCAGCCGTTGCCGCTCTCGCTGGGCGGCCTCACCGTGACGGTGAAGGACAGCGCGGGCGTCACGCGTCCGGCCGGACTGTACTACGTAAGCTCTGGTCAGGTCGCCTACGTCGTACCCAAAGATACGGCTAGCGGCGTGGCGACTGTTACGGTAAATAACACTCCCAGCGCCGCCCTGATCGCACCGGTCGGCCCGGGACTGCTGACCGCTAACGGCTCCGGCAGCGGCGCCGCTCTGGCAGGCGCGGTACGCGCTTCCGCCGGTGGCACTCAGGTTCCAGTGCCCGTGTTTCAATGCGGGTCCACCGGCTGCAGCACAGTGCCCATGGACCTTGGTTCGTCCACCGATACGCTGGCGGTGGTGTTTTACGGGACGGGCATTCGCGGGTATAGCTCGCTCGGTAACGTAGTCGCGCAGATCGGGGGCGCGCCGGCGCAGGTTCTCTATGCCGGCGGGCAATCGCAGTTCGACGGCCTCGACCAAGTAAACATCATCGTCCCCAGCAGCCTCGCGGGGGCGGGAGAAGTGCCAGTCGTCTTGACCGTCGACGGCGTGACGGCCAACGTCGTCACGATTAGTATCAAGTAATCCCGACGCAGGGAGTTCTCACCGCCGCTAGCAGCTCTTTGTCGGTCTTGGTCGCGTGGTCGCCACCTAACAGCCATCCAGTCAACCGCGGTGTCGGCATGCTGCGGAAGTGAACCGTGCCGTCATCGCTGGCGGTCAAGTCCTGTATTACGGGGTACTCGGAAGTTATCTGCAGCCCGATGGTGTGGCCTTATGCGGCCAGCACATTTAAGTCCGCGGCAACTGCACGGTGATGTTGCGATACTTTATCCCGCCGGTGTGATCGCCCTGAATGTAGAACGGACCCGGCTCGCCTTCATTTGAATCGAGCGCCCCGCCGGTGATGCCGGGAATTTCGCGATTGTCGACGGTCTTGATCTTGTTCCGCACGATGGTCACCATGCGGCCCACCAGGGTGATGTCGAACGTTTCCCAAACGCCCGGCGTCCGCGGCAACGTGAAGTCGGGCGCGATGAAGCCGTAAATCGACCCGATGCTGTGGAACTTGTCGTTGGCGTCGACTTTTTCATATTCCACCTGCACTTCATAGCGTCCGCGCAGATAGATCCCGCTGTTGCCGTCGTCCGGACAATTGAACTCGATGTGCAATTTGAAATCGTCGAAGGTGCGCGTGGTCTTGATGTTCGCGCCGTGCGCGTTGTTGATCAGCATTCCGTCCTCGGCCACCCAGTTATTTTTCGCGGTGGTGCTGGTCGGCTCCCATCCGGTCAGATCCTTGCCGTTGAAAATCGGCTCGGCCTTGGTCCATTGTTTCGGCGCTTCGCGCTTCAGATCCGGCGCCTTCACGCCTTTGATCTGCACGATCGTGTCGCCCGTTTTCTGCGTCCCGGTGATTACCTTGTTCTTGATCTTCAGGTCCCAGGTGGTCGCCGGACGCTTGTCGTTGGCCTTGTCCATGGTGAGCGTGATGTGCGGACCGTCCACGTCCACATCGTAGGCGGGATGCACGCTGCCTCCGCGCGGCTGAATGCGGATCAGCGGATCGCGCCCTTCGACATAATCCATCCAGCGCGGCGACGTCGATCCGTCCGGCATGGTCAGGACAAGATCCCACCGCCCCTGAAAAGGACTATTCGTGGTCGGCAGGGGTTGCGAATGTATCGGACTCATAAGCACAGCGGCAATCGCCGCCGCCCAAAATATTTTCATCTCTTCCGTCCTTTGCGCCTTCGCGCCTTTGCGTGAATGTGCTTACGTACTAAGTCAGGATATCGCGAATCACGTTCCCCGATATTCCCGTCAGCCGCGCGTCGAGTCCCTGGAACTTCACCGTCAGCCGTTTATGATCGATTCCCAGCAAATGCAGCATGGTGGCGTGAAAATCTGCGACGGCCACGGGATTCTCCACCGCCGCGTATCCCAGCTCATCGGTCGCGCCGTAGCTGATGCCTCGCTTCACGCCGCCGCCAGCGACAAGAAACGAGAATCCCTTGATGTGATGATCCCGCCCATCGCCGCTCTGCGACATCGGCGTGCGTCCGAATTCTCCTCCCCACACGATCAGCGTATCGTCAAACATCCCTCGCTGCTTCAGATCCGTGATCAGCGCCGCCGTCGCTCGGTCGACCTCCTCGGCCTTCAGCGCGACGTTGGTTTTTAGTCCCGTGTGATGATCCCAGTCGCGATGGTAGAGCTGGATGAAGCGCACGCCTTTTTCCGCGAGCCGACGAGCCAGAAGGCAGTTCGACGCAAACGAGCCGTCGCCGGGATGCGCGCCGTAGGCGTCGAGCACCGTCTGCGGCTCCTTGCTCATGTCCATTAAACCCGGCACGCTCGATTGCATCTTGAACGCCATCTCATACTGCGCCACTCGGGTCGCAATCTCCGGGTCTTGTACAGCCGCATTTTCCATCTGGTTCAGCGCGTTGATCGCCTCAATCGAATCGTGCTGCAACTTCCGGCTGACGCCCTGCGGGCTCTGGATATACAACACCGGATCGCCGGCCGAGTTAAATTTTACTCCCTGATACTTGCTCGGCAGCAGCCCCGCCGACCATTGCCGCGCCGCGATCGGCTGATTCTGCCCGCCCCTTCCAGACGACAGCAGCACCACGAATCCCGGTAGATCCTCTGCTTCCGACCCCAATCCATAAAGGATCCACGACCCCATGCTGGGCCTTCCCGCGATAATCGACCCGGTGTTCATGAGCGTGTGCGCCGGATCGTGATTGATCTGCTCGCCCTGCATCGATCGGATGATGCATAGATCGTCGGCCACGCTGCCGATATGCGGGAATAACTCGCAGATCTGCTGCCCCGATTTGCCGAACGTTTTGAAACCGTACTGAGGCCCGAAACACTTCAGCTCTTTCCCCTGCAACTGTGCAATCTGCTGCCCCTTCGTGAACGATTCCGGCATCCCCTGCCCGTCCATCGACTGGAGCTTGGGCTTGAAATCGAACGTCTCCAGATGCGACGGCCCGCCCGCCTGGTAGAGATAAATCACCCTCTTCGCCTTCGCCGGATGATGGAGGGGATTCACCACGCCGAGAGAGTCACCTTGAGACGAGGCGAATAAACGAGGGCTCAGCAGCGAATTGAGCCCCAGCAGTCCCATGCCCGCCGCGCCTCGGCCCAGGAACGTTCTTCTGCAAATTTCTTCAGTTCCGTGTAATGGTTTCATGGAGGTTCAAAATTGCCCTTGCCACCGTCGTCATCGCCGCCAGATCCGCCGGCTTCAAGGACGGATCCACGGGTTTCTCGCCCGTATGAATAAACTCGTTCGCCGCCTTCGGATCGGCGCGAAACTCTTTCAGCGATTCCTGATAAAGCCCCAGCAGCACCGCGCGTTCCTTCTCCGAAGGTCTGCGGCTGAGCGCTCTTTCGAACGCCCAATCGATTGCTGGCGCACCGCCGTTTTTCAAAATGTTCTGGGCGAAATATCGCGCCGCTTCCACGTAAATCGGATCGTTCAATAAATCCAGCGCCTGAAGAGGCGTGTTCGAGTTCACTCGATTCACCGTACACTCCTCGCGGCTCGGGGCATCGAAGTTCATCAGGCTCGGTTGCAGGAACGAGCGCTGCCACAGCGTGTACACTCCCCGCCGATACAATTCGTCGCCGTGGCTCGCCGCATACTCGCGCTTCGGAAAATTGAGCGTCAACAAATATCCGTCCGGCTGATACGGCTTCACGCTCGGCCCGCCGAATTCCTCCACCAGCAGCCCCGCGACCGACAATTCGATATCCCGAACTTCCTCCGCATCCACCCGATACCGGCTCTGCCGCGCGATCAGGCGATTGTCAGGATCTTTCTCTTCCAGTTCCGGTCTAACTGCCGACGATTGCTTGTACGCCTCGCTTGTGACGATGGTCCGCACCAGGTGTTTCATGTCCCAGTCGTGACTCCCCGCGGCGTTATATTGCGGATGCATAAACTCCGTCGCCAGCCAATCCAGCAACTCCGGATGCTTCGGCCACTCCCCCTGCGACCCCACATCATCGAGCGTTTTCACGATGCCGATCCCGAAAAACTGCCGCCAGATGCGATTCACATAAACCCTCGCCGTCAGCGGATTTTTCTCCGAAACCAGCCAGTTCGCCAGATCGAGCCGCGTCGCGCGGCGCCCTCCCGTATCGAGCTTCGCTAAAAACGCCGGCACCGCCGGTTCCACCACCGGACCCGATTCATCCAGAAAATTTCCGCGCGCCAGTATCCTGATTTCGCGAGGCTCCGTCGCCTCGGTCACGACAACCTTCGAGATCGAGGCGTCAAGAATCGCCAGTTCCGCTTCCAGTTTCGCCACTTCCACCACCAGCGGCTGAAGCTGCGGCGTCGACCATACAAACTGCTTCATCAGAGCTTTCTTACGTTGCTCAGCACGCTGCTCGGCCTCTTTGATGGCCTTCTCGTCCTTCGGCTCCGGCTCGTCCTTCTTCGGCTCGAGAGCCCTGACGATGGCATCAGGCAAACCGGTATTGGTCGAATTGCCTTCCTTCTTCGGGCGTTTCTCGAAACTCGGCCACGAATATTCAGCGTCGGAAAGCGCCAGCCGGAACCGCCCGATGGTCGCGCGCCGCACGTCGGAATCCTGGTGCAGCCGCACCGTGATGACAGAATCTTTCTGCGTCTTCAGCTTTTCAGCGAATCGCAGCGCCAGCATGATGTCGTTGTTATCGCCCGGACCCGAAATTCCCCATCCCGTCCGCGGATCGCCGTCGATCGCGGCCATCGCGGGAACATCGGCCGACAGGTCAGGATTATTGCTCTGCGTCGCGAGCACAAATTTCAAACTGCGCCCGGCCATCTCCGCGTCGACCTCGGTCACGATCACGCGATCCGCGCCGCGTGCCAGCCGTTCTCCCGGCAAACTGTCTTCTTGCACAATGTGGACGCCCAGCGCGGTCCACGTGCCTTCGCCCGGCTTGAACGATACCGTGTAGGTCTCGTTATCAGGATTCGGACCGCTCGCAATCACCACGCCGCCGCCGGGCTTCCGTTCGCCAAGCTGCGTGCCTCCGTCGTAGTAGGTGAAATCGACGGGCTCGTCGTTATAAATCGTCAGCTTCGCGCCGTTCTGCGATTTCGCGCTGACCGGCCGCTGATCCTTCCAACTCAATTTGCCTGCCTTGTACGCCGCGAGCACGTCTTTCTCCCACTGCTGCTCGCGAGCCGTCATCGCCGAGGCCTTGTCCTCCAGTGCCTTCTTCACCGCCTCCAGCCGGGCCTTCAGATCTTCCTGCTTCTTCCGCTGCGCATCGCTCGGCAGCGCCAGCAGCGATCCCCACGCCTTCGATCCCCGATCCGGCACCAGGCCGGTTTCCTTGATATCCGCGAAGAACGCCTCCATCGAATAAAAATCGCGTGACAAAATGGGATCGAACTTGTGATCGTGACACTCCGCGCATCCCATCGTCGTGCCCAGCCACACCACGCTGGTGGTCCGCGCCCGGTCCGCAGCGTATTTCGCCAGGTACTCCTTCGGTTGCAAGCCGCCCTCGGCCGACGTCCGATTCATTCGGTTGTACGCCGACGCGACTTTTTGATCCACGGTGGCATGGGGCATCAAATCGCCCGCAATCTGCTCGCGCGTGAAGCGGTCGAACGGCATGTCGTCGCGAAAGGCGCGCAGCACGTAATCGCGATACGGCCATGCCGGGAATACATTGTCGCCATGAAATCCGCAAGTATCTGAGTAGCGAACCGCGTCCAGCCAGTGCTGCGCCTGCATCTCCGCGTATCGCGGCGAAGCCATCAGCCGGTCGACGACCCGCTCATAATCGCCGTCTTTTAAAAATGCCGCGACCTCCTCCGGCGTCGGCGGCAACCCGGTTAAATCCAGCGTCACGCGACGGATGAGAGTCCTCCGGTCCGCTTCTGGCGACGGCCTCAGGCCGTTTTGCGCCAGCTTCGCCAGAATGAAAAAGTCAATGGGATTCTGCCCCCCGGGCGGTTGATAATGCTGCACAGGTTGATACGCCCAGTGCCCTTCGTACTTCGCGCCCTCCGCCACCCACTGCCGGATGGTCGCCTTCTGCGCCGCGGTCAGCTCTTTATGAGCCGACGCCGGAGGCATCACCTTCCTGTCGGTCGCGAACACTCGCTGAATAATCGCGCTATGATCCGGATCGCCCGGCACAATCGGCGTCACGCCGCTTTTTGTCGTCTTCAAAGCCTCGTCGCGAATGTCGAGCCGCAGCCCCATCATGCGCGCATTCTTGTCCGGACCGTGGCAGCGGAAGCAGGTATCGGCCATGATGGGCCGGATATCGCGGTTAAAACTGACTTCCGCGCGGATCAGCGGAGCCGCGGCCAGCAGACTGTACAAGGTCCAGCGCATATCTGTATTCTACTCTTTACCGCCCAGTGATCGCGGATTCACATGCGGGGCGTATCCTCAAGCCGAGACTCGTATCTCCAGAAAGAGGACCCATGTCGAAAGAACGTGAAGAGCATCACGAGCACGCCGCGAAGCACCATCGCATGGCGGCCGAGCACCCCGCGGCCGGAGATCACGAAAAGGCCGGCCACGACGCCCATGTAGCGCACGGCCACAGCACCCACGCCGGGCATCACGCCGAAGAAGCCAGCAAGCACACTGCGAACCACCACACCGCTTCCGCATAGCAGGTCAGCGCGCCGGGAGACACCTCGGAGGGTCTCCCCGGCGGGTTCTGTGGGGCGGGCTATAAAGCCGGCAGCCTGCTTCCAGCAGGCTCTTTTCTCTAGGCCTTTCTTGACAACCTGCCGAGCGCCGACTGAACCGCGTAAACCAAGACCGCCAGCGACGCCGTCATTCCCACAGCCAGCCCGAGGATCGCCAGGCTCTTCCAAACCATCGAATGAGCCGATACCGCGGCCAGCCAGATCTCCACGCCCCACAGCGCGGCAATCAGACACCCCAGAAGAATCTGCGTCAATGCCGCCGTCACGGCCAGCAGAGCGCCATACAGCGTCAGCCGTGGCTGAAACTGGTGCGGTATCGCAAACCGCTCAAGCGGAGATCGGATTTCGGTGTCGTGCACGCCTGATCCGATTATCCTCTGAAATCAACGCAACGCGTTACTTCACTCCAAACCGGAACAAGAGATTTAATCCGAACGCGAAAATTCCAGCGCCCAGCAGAACGCAAACCGGCATCGTCAGCACCCAGGCCAGCAGCAGATTCCGCAGCGTCTCCATCTGAATCCCCGAATGATTCGCAGCCATCGTCCCCGCCACGCCGGAAGACAAGATATGCGTCGTACTTACCGGCACACTGATGCTGTCCGCCGCCATAATCGTGCCCATCGCCACCAGTTCCGCCGCGGCGCCCTGCGCATAGGTCAGATGCGTCTTGCCGATCTTCTCGCCCACCGTCACCACGATGCGCTTCCACCCGATCATGGTGCCTAACCCGAGCGCGATCGCGACCGCGAACTTCACCCACACCGGAATGAACTTCGTCACCTTATCCATCCGGGTCTTCAGCTTCGCTACCGCATCCTTTTCCGCCGGGTCCTCCAGCTTGTGCTGCTTGATCAGCTTGCCCAGCGACTCCGCCGTCAGGTACAGATCCGACCGCAGCGTCCGCCGCATGTCCGCGTTCAGTTCCGTCAACTGCTTCTTGCCTTCCAGAATCGTCTCGATTTCGCGGCATTTTGTTCCGATGGCCGCGAAGGTCCGGTCCTGCACCTTGCCTGTCGTTTTCAAATACGCCGACAACTCATCCGCCGCTACTTGCGATCCCGCCATCGCCACGCCCGGCGCGTGCCGGTCCATTTGGAACGAAATCGTTTGCGCCGTGGAAGCCAGCTCCCCAATCGATGCCTGCGGGGTGGTCAGGTCCACCGCAAAGGTGATGGGAAGAATGCCGATCAGGATCAGCATGATCAACCCCATGCCCTTCTGACCGTCATTGGAGCCATGCGCATAGCTGACGCCCGTACACGTCCCGATCAACAGCAGGCGAATCCACCACGGCGGCGGCTGGTCTTTCTCAGGCGCCTCGTAGAGCGCTTTGTTCTTGATCAACACCTTGCACAACAGCAGCAGCAGCGCCGCCAGAACGAAGCCGACAATCGGCGACACCAGCAGCGAAATACCAACTTCCCTTGCTTTCGCCCAGTTCACGCCGTCGCCGAACTCGCGTCCTCCCACCAGCATCGAATTCGCCAGTCCGACTCCCAATATCGATCCGATCAGCGCATGGGAGCTCGACGCCGGCAGCCCCAGATACCACGTCCCCAGGTTCCAGACAATCGCCGCCAGCAACAGTGCGAACACCATCGCGAACCCCGCGCCCGATCCCACGTTCAGCACCAGTTCCACCGGCAGCAGCGCCAGCACGCCGAACGCCACGCCTCCCCCCGACAGCAGCACGCCGACCAGATTGCAGCAGCCCGACCACACCACCGCGATGTTCGGTTTCAGACTATGCGTGTAGATTACCGTCGCCACCGCGTTGGCGGTGTCGTGGAATCCGTTGACAAACTCGAAGCTCAGCGCCAGAAACAGCGCGAACAGTAGAAATATCCCGGCTCCGACGGTAACCGGCTCTCCAAAAAGTTCCACGATCCCTCCCCGCAACTTGGAAAAGCAATTGACAAGGTTACGGGAGCCCGGTTACAACAGGATGAAAAAACTACCAATTTGTAATGGACCCGTCCGGGCGATAGTACAAAATCCGGTCCGTAATCGGCTGGGTGATCTCCGCCACCATTTTTAGGGGTTTCAGGTCCAGTTCCACGCCCAGCCCCGGCCTCTCGTTTGGCCACAGCTTGCCATCCTTGAAATCCGTATATAGCGGCAGGTACGGAATCTTCTGCGACTGGTAGTTGTACTCGAACAGCACCGGCCCCGGAAAATTCCCCAGCACGTGCACCAGCGCCGCCTCGGCAATGGGACCGGTAAAGTGCGGCACGATCCCCACGAAATGTGTCTCGCAAATCGCCGCGATTTTCCGCATCTCCGTGATGCCTCCCACATTGGGCAGCGTCGCCCGCACGTAATCCAAGTCGTGATTCTCCACCAGCTTATTGAAATCCCAGCGCTGTCCCCACTCCTCGCCCGCCGCCAGCGGCACCGTGGTTTGGCGCCGCAGCTTCGGAATATCTTCGAGGAAAGCCTCGGTCCGCACCGGATCCTCCACCAGGAACGGCTCCAGATCCTCCAGGATTTTGCATCCCCGCAAGGCGTCCGCGAAATCGAAGCGCTGATGAAAATCGATCAGCCAGTCGCCGTCTTTCCCCACACCCTCGCGAGCCTCTTCGCAATCGCGCCGCACCTGGTGAATCCTCTCGCGGGCGTTGAACGTGGTCCCTCCGCCCTTTACGCTGGCCGCGTCCATCCGGAACGCGCGATACCCCGCCGCGATCGCCGCCTGCGCCTTCTCCTTATAAGTCGGTCCTCCGCCCACGCCGCCCGTGATGTAGCACTCGCAAAAATTCCGCGCTAACCCGCCCAGCAGCGCGTGCACCGGCTGACCCATGACCTTCCCTTTCAAATCCCACAGCGCCAGGTCGAGCCCTCCCAGCGCGTCGATTTTCTCCCTCCCCGGCGGATAGAAAAATGACCGGTACATGTCCTGCCACAGCTTTTCGATGTACTGCGGATCTTTCCCGATCAGCCGGCCGGCGCACTGCTCGATGGTGTCCTTAGACCCTCCTTCGCCAATGCCGGTGATCCCGGCATCGGTCTCCACGGTGATCACCATGTTGCTTTGGTTGAACAGAGGATTCAGGTTCGGCGGCGCATACGCCCGCACCCGCGTGATCTTCATCTTCGAAATCGCCGCATTGACTGGCTGTCGCGCAACCAGCGAAACCGCAGCCACGGAGCCGAGGAACGAACGTCGTTTCATAGGTCGACTAAGATATCAAAAAATCCACACCAGAAAAACACCCTCCGTGTGGGGCGGGCTATCAGCCGGCAGCCTGCTTCCAGCAGGCTTCTTCGTCGATCAATACGCCCTCTTGCTTCTGTTGAAAGGCAGCCTGGCGGCATCCGCCCTGCCCGTAGATCTCCACCCCTAGGTTTTCTACTGGCTCCTGGCTACCGGCTACTGGCCACTAATCGCGAAAGCGACAATATCCGACCCCGCTGCAACCGCGAAATACTGCTTGTTGTCGAACAAGTACGTCATCGGCGACGCCTTCCAGTTCGCGTTTAACTGAAAGTTCCACAGCATTTTTCCATTCGCCCCATCCACCGCCATGAACGAGCCGCTGTCCTCGCAGACAAATACCAGGCCAGTCGACGTCGCCAGCGTTCCTCCCCACGATTCCGCCCGTCCCTTCTGCGGCAGCTCCCAGGCGATTTTTCCAGTGTGAATATCGATCGCCCGCAGCACCTTCTGCGGATTGTCGCCCGGCACTCCTCGCGTCGCTCCTCCGAAAAACGCCTTCCCCGCCTCCCAGTCGATTTGGGATTTCACATACACGTTGCACTTCTCCAGCGTCTGCAAATAATAAAATCCCGTCGCCGGATTGAACGACGTCGAAAACCAGTTCGTCGCCCCTTCCACCGCTGGACACGTCACGTTCCCCTCCGTCGTCGGAATGTGATCCGGGTTCAGCACCGGACGCCCGTCCGCACTAATCTCCTTCGCCCACGTGACTTTCTTAACAAACGGCTTGGCCAGCAGCAATTTTCCATTGGTCCTGTCCAGCACGTAGAAAAATCCATTGCGATTCGCATGGAGCAGCAATTTGCGCGGTTGGCCCTCCCACTGCGCGTCGATCAGTACCTCCGGCTGCGCCGCATCCCAATCCCAAACGTCATGCGGCGTGTACTGGAAATACCACTTCAATTTTCCCGTCTTCGCGTCCAGCGCCAGGGTCGAATCCGAGTACAGATTGTCCCCCATCCGCTCATCGCCGTTGTAATCCGGCCCCGGATTTCCCGCCTGCCAGTAGAGAGTCCCCAACTGGGCATCGTAGCTACCGGTGAACCAGGTCGACGCCGACGGATGGTCGATTCCCTTCCCCTTCCATGTCTCCGAAAGCGGCTCGCCGCGCTTCGGAACGGTCCAGAACCGCCACGCTTCTTTTCCCGTCGCCTGATCGAACGCCGACAGGAACCCGCGCACTCCCTCATCGCCTCCCGCGATCCCGGCCACCACCAGCTCCCCCACAATCAGCGGCGCCGACGTCGCGTTGTAGTTCTCCTTCCAATCCGCCATCACCGTGTCCCACAGCACCGCGCCCGTGAAGCGGTTCAATCCGACGATGTGCGCCTGATCCATCACCATGAACAGCCGGTCGCCCGCGATCGCCACGCCGCGGTTGAACCCTCCGCCCGCGTTTCCGTTCAGATTTTTCGTGCGCGGCCGGAAATAATGCCATACCTGCCGGCCGGTCCCGGCGTCCAGCGCGTAGCACTCGTTCCCGCTCGAAACGTACATCAGCCCTCCCACGACGACCGGCGTCGTTTCCGAAGGCGAAGTGTTCGGCAAGTTGAAAATCCACTTCGGAGCCAGCTTCTGCACGTTCGTCTTGTTCACCTGATCGATGGTCGTGAACCGGTTCCCGTTAGGCGACCCGTGATAGCTCGGCCAATCCTTCTGCGAAGTCACTTCCCGATACTTGTCGCCCTCCGTCCGCAGCAGATGCACTCGTTGATCCGCGCTGCGCAATTGCAGATCGGAAAAACTGCTGTTCAGCACGTCACCTTCAAGCGTCCTGCCGTCCGTGGTTTTCACCGTCACGTGCGCCGGCGCATCCTCGCGAGGCTTCAGCGACCGCACGTATACGATCAACCCGCGTAGTTCTTCGTCGGTGACCTTGAACGCCGGCATCCCCGCCGCGGGAATGCCTCCGCGAATCAGCACTGTCAATTCGGGATCGCTCCTATTCGCGGACCTCTCCACGATCCCCGGTCCCAACTCGCCTCCATTGCCGTCCCCTCCGTGGCAGGATGCGCAGTGGCTTTCAAATTGTTTACGCCCGGCATCCGGGGTTTGCGCGAATGCGATCGTCGTAACAACAAGGGTAACGAGCGGTCTTATCATCTCTATATAGTGCCTGACACCGCCAGACGATTGCTGTACCTGCGCGTGGCGATCGTCGCCGGCGCCATCCTGGGCATGGCCCTGTCCTACAAACTTTGGCTGAGCGCCCGCGACTATCCGTTGACGCCCGTCTTCTCGTTCCTGAAACCCATCCCGCATCCGTTCGACTACATTTTGTTCGGCGCAACGCTGCTCGCGCTCGCTCTCTCCGCGCTCACTCCTCGCCTGATTCCGATGTTCGCAACCTTCGCGTTGGTGCTCGCCGTCTGCGATCAATCGCGATTGCAGCCCTGGTTCTATCAATATGTTTTCCTGCTGCTCGGCGTGGCGTTCCGATCGCCCAACGCCTGCCGCCTGATTGTGGCCAGCATTTATTTCTGGAGCGGCGCGCAGAAACTCAACACCGCCTTCATTCAAACGGGATTCCCCTGGCTGCTGGAGCCGCTCCTGCGCCACCTGCCGCAGCGCACCCAGGCGCTGGTGCATCCTCTAGCGACCGTCGCGCCGTTTGTCGAATTGTGGATCGGCATCGCGCTGCTTAGCCGCAAGTTCCGCACTCCGGCCATCGTCCTCGCCCTGGCAATGCACGTCTTCATCCTGATGTCGCTCGGTCCCTGGGGACAAAATTACAATCACGTCGTCTGGCCCTGGAATGTCGCGATGGCCGCGGCTGTTGTGATTCTATTCTGGAAAGCCTCCGAGACCGCTAGACACGTCTTGTTCGGTGAGGGGCCGTTTCACGTCGCGGTCCTGCTGCTGTTCACCGTCGCGCCCGCGTTCAGCTTCTTCGGCTTCTGGGATCACTACCTCTCGTCGGCCATGTACGCCAGCAACGAAAATCACGGCCTGATCTACATCAGCGACAAAATCTTCGACCGACTGCCCGACGGCATCGCCGAATACGTCCGCGTCGAGACCCCTGAGCTCGATTCAATCGACATCGGCGAATGGTCGGCCAACGAACTGAACGTGCCTCCGTATCCTGAAATCCGCATCTACAAAAACGTCGCCCGCAAAATCTGCGATTATGCGGAGTCGCCCGCGGACGTGCGGCTCTCCATCGTGAGCAAATCGACCATCGGAAACACCATCAGCGGCAAGTCCTACGGCTGCGCCGCGCTGAAGAGCCAGTAGGTCTTGCCGTGGGTGGCGCGGACTTCAGTCGGCAGCGCCGGCTTCAGCCGACGTTTTCGGACATCGGCTAAAGCCGATGCTGCAAGCTAAAGCTCGCGCCACGTCAAAAAGGCTGGTTAAGCCCTGAATTTACGGCCAACGGCTGCTAACGCTATCAACCCGGCTCCAGCCAGCGTCAAAGTTGCAGGTTCCGGTACGGTCGTGCTCACAGTCCAGGTGCCCGGAGTATTTGAATTATTGCCCTCGTACGACCCCAGGATACCCGCGTCCTGGACGATAACAGGTAGTTTCTCGTAACCACCGCATCGCCTGAGTTATCTCCCACTCCGATGGCCCACTGGGTAATATTTCCGCTCCCGTCAGTGGCCACCTGCAAGCCGCCGTTGGTGAATGTGCTGCTGGTGAACGTCTGGACGCCGTCGGTGAAGCTGAAAAAAATGGGCGTGATATTTGAACCGCCGCCAGGGAGAGTCATGTTAGCGGCCAGCGGCGCGGCCAGCGTAAAGTACCCGGTGACGAAGTCGCTGGCGGCGTAAGGACTGGTAGTGGTGATGAGAGTGAAGTCGTGGCCCGTGTAGGTGTACGTTATCGGGCCCGCCGCCAGCGGCAGCGTGAAAGCAAAAAGCGGCTAAGCCGCCAGCCTTTGCTCCAAGCATCGATCCTGCGCCACCATTTTAAAGTTGAACGATGTCGCTCCCAGAGCGTTAATCGCCTCAAAATAATCTAATATGCCTCGCCGCGGTTGTCAATGCCGATCACCCGAATAAGGTCAGGAACCTCGTTTCGGAAAAAGATTCGCCACTTGCCGACCCGTAGACGCAGTAGACCCGCTCGATCCTTAAGAGACTTCACGTCGCCGTAGCCGGTGGCCGCGTAACGAACCAGCGCCGCGTCGATGCGTGCTTGAACTATGCGATCAAGCCGCTCAAGATCGCGGAGTGCGGCAGGGCGGAAGACGATGCGCCGGGTCACAGCCCGAGTCGCTTGCGGACTTCCTCCAGAGGCACGTCATCGCCTGACTCCAGGAGGGATTCGTCAAGTTTGGCTAACGTCTCGGCATCGACAATTTCCTCGTCGGACAGTTCCGCCAAAAAAGAAATCGCCACCGGCACCTCGTTGTCCGGAAGCGCATCCACGAGAGCCTGAAGGCGATTGCGATCGGAGGGCATGCCTCAATGATACTTCAGCATCTTTTAAGGGACGGAAGAGCCCGCATGGAGCCGGCTCTTCCATATGATAAGCATGGCTATTTCAGGTCGGCCCAGGCTTTTCCGTCTTTGAAGTGCAGGACGACTTCGGAAATGCTCATCAGGTCAAGATTTTCCCAAGTCAAAGTATTGCCCTTCTCGTCTTCAATGCGCAGATCCCAGTGATGGGCCCTGTCATGCTTGCCGAAGGTGATTTCCAGGCTCTCTCCGTTGGCCAGCGTGTCTTTCCCCAGAATATCCTCGCCCCACTCGTCACCGCTGTGCGGCGCGACGTGCAGCGAATGGATTTCCACGCCAGTCTTATTGACGAGCGTAAAATCCTGGTCTCCCGCCCGCGCCACGGTGGTGGCTAAAAGAGCCATTCCTGCGACGGCAAAAAGGCCCAGGGCCATCGATTTGATCATGTTTGTTTTGTTTTTCATTCGATAAAGTTTTCCTTCGGTGAGACCCATAGTAAGCTGCTAAATGATTGATGTAAATATACTTACTTAAAATCTGGGACTACGGAACCCGACTCGAATTTAATGCGTTTATAGTAGTTACAAACATATGCGCGGACTATTCCTGTTCGTGATTGCGGGCGCAATTGCCGCCGGCCAGACCTGGGTCGCGATGGGCACCGGGGGCTCCTTGAACACGGCCTCGAACGGCGCGGTCGACTTTAAATACGAGCTGGGAGCAAAGCGATTCGCGGCCGCGGTTCTTCCCGTGGACGATTCGTTCGCTTCCATGAAGAGCCTGCGGTTCCGCGCCCGGACCGATCATGATACGACCCTCGGCGTGCTGCTCGGCGAGCGCAAGCCGGGAGGCGGAAACTACGTGGCGCTGTTCTGGTCCCCTGCCGATGTTTGGCAGCGGATCGATTTGACGCCCACCGATTTCGACCTCTCCGAGGGCCCGACCGATCCGAAGGATGCCGACGGCAAGCTGGACCTGGACCAAGTGGAAGGAGTCGCGATCTTCGATTTTGCGCAGTTCCTCGAAGGGTCGGCGCCGGGCCCGCACTCGATATTCATTGACAATTTCGAAGTGCGAACAGCCGCGCCGGTGCAAACGGTCATCGACACCTTTGACCGGGGCTTTCTGCAATGGATGACGCCGGGCCGCATGACGCTGAAGTACGTCGGCGAGACAGGCCCCCTCGGCGAGCCGTCGTTAAAAGCGACCTATTCGCAAACCAGCGAACCGTTCGCCGTGGTGATGCGCCGCGTCGGCAGCCTCGACCTCGCGAGAGCCAAACGCCTGACGTTCGATATCGCGTCGGAAAACGAAGCCACGATTCTGGTGGCACTCGAGACCAAGCAGGGAGCTCGATACCATCTGACGATCTATCCGCCAACCGGCCGCAAGGTGTTTCATGTCGATCTGAGCCTCGACGATTTTGAGCGGGAGAGCGGCGCGGGCCCGGAGAAGTTCGACCCTTCGCGATGGAAGTCGATCGCGATTGCCGACATCAGCGGAGGGAACACCGCGAACACATTCTGGCTGGGAAACCTCCGGGCCAACTAGGCCGACGTGGCGCACGCCCCCGGCGTGCCGCGTCGACACTCGTGTCGATGCATGGCTTACTTCTTCACGATCGTCGACGGCAATGTGTACTCCTTCTCCGGCTTAAACGACGGATCGCGCAGCATCTTTATTCCAACCTCCACTGCCTTATCGACGCACAGCGGGTAAACGAACGTCGCGGCGAGAATCCCTTCCTCGACCTTCTTCACTCCGCCCGCTTCGCCATCCAAGCCATCGACGCCGATGAAAGTAATTTCCTTCTCCCGCTCCAGCTCTTTCGCCGCCAGGTATGCGCCCACGGCCATCGGATCGTTGTGGCCGTACAGAACATCGATCTTCGGCTGCGCGCGCAGAACCTCGGTCATGCGGTCCTTGGCCTTGGCCTGAATCCAGTCGGCCACCGGCTCGGCGACGATGTGAATGTCCGGATACTTCCCCAAAACTTCCTTCGCGCCGCTATCGCGCTTGATTTCGCCCTCCACTCCCAGCAGCCCTCGCATCTGGACCACGCTGCCTTTCGGCGCGCCGTATTTTTTCGTCAGAACGTCGACGATGAACTGGCCGGCCAGGCGGCCGATCTCCATGTTGTCGCTGTGGATGTAGGTAGTGTAGTTGGGCTGTAAAATGTCGCGTTCCAGGCAGATCACCGGGATGTGGGCTTCCATCGCCTGCCCCATCACTGCGGTCAGCGCGGCGCGCTCGTTCGGTGCGACGATCAGTAAATCCGGCTTCTGGCGGATGAACGTCTCCACCTGCGCCACTTGCTTGCTGTTGTCCTGCTGCGCGTCGGCGATGACCAGCCTTACGCCGCCGGCATCAGCGAACAATTTCGTCATCAGCGCGTTTTGCGCGGCGCGATAAGGCTCGGCGTTGTTGCACTGGCTGAAGGCGACGAAGAATTCTTTCTTGGGAGTGGAACAAGCTGTCAGCAACAGGGCGCAAGCCAATAGTCTTTTCATACGGTGGCAGACTTCATGATACGTTCCTGCGTGGCTTCGGAGGCGTCGAACGTGGCGGTGGCGCGGCCCTCCCGCATCACCAGAATCCGGTCGGAGCAGCGCAGCAGCTCGGGCAATTCGGAGCTGACCAGCAGTATCCCCTTGCCCTCCGCCTTGAGCTTTTCGATGATGCCGTAAATTTCCTGCTTCGCGCCGACGTCGATGCCGCGTGTAGGATCGTCCAGGAACAGCACGTCTGGTTCGCCGAGCAGGCAGCGCGCCAGCAGCACCTTCTGCTGATTGCCTCCGCTGACCGTACTGACGCGCGCCCTATCCGACGCAGTCTTCAGCGCCAGACTTCGAAAAATAGGATCGAGTGCTCTCGCTTCTTCCGCGGAATCGATCCGCCCGAAGCTTCTACCGAGCTGCGACCGCAGGGAGCGATCATTCGGAGCGACAAATTTCACGCCGCCACCCAGAACCGCGTTCTCGGCGACGCTCATCTGCATCATGAGCCCTTCGCGTTTTCGATCCTCGGGCAGCAGCGCGATACCGAGCCGGATCGCCTCGGCGGGCGACCGCGGATCAATTTCCCGGCCATTCAAGAATACCGATCCCGCGACCCGCTCATCCAGCCCAAACAAAGCCGCCCCGATTTCGCTGCGTCCCGCGCCCACGAGGCCGGCAATGCCCAACACTTCTCCCTTCCGCAACTCAAAGGAAATGTTGTGCAGTTTTTTCGTCGACAAATTCGAAACCGAGAGCAACACCGGCCCGGCCGCCGCCTCGCGCCGCGATGTGGATTCCAGATCCCGGCCAACCATCATCCGGATCAGCTCTTCGGGCGTGGTTTCCGGGATCGCGCGCGTGCCCACCGTGACTCCATCGCGCAGCACCGTGACGCGGTCGCAGATGCGGAAAATTTCGGCCATGCGATGCGAGACATACACGATGGCGACACCCTGGCGCTTCAGGTCCACGATCAGCCGGAACAAGCGCTCCACCGCATCGTCAAACAGCGAGCTGGTAGGCTCGTCCATGACCAACACGCGCGCGTCCGACGCCAGCGCCCGGGCTATGGCGACCAACTGCATTTCTCCGGCGCGCAGAGAACCGAGCATCGTGTGAGGGCCGCGGGCCAGGCCGACCCGGTCGAGAAACGGCTGAACAAACGTGCTCAACTCGCGAAATTTCACCGGCCGCGCGATGGCGATATTTTCGGCGATGCTCAGATGCGGAAATAAGTCGAGTTCCTGGTAGACCATCTCCACCCTTTCTCCGTCGAGCAAGATTTGTCCCGCGTCCGCGCGAACCGATCCGGCCATGATCTTCGCGAGCGTGCTTTTGCCCGCGCCGTTTTCGCCGATCAGCGCGTGGACCTCGCCGGCTGCTATCGAAAAATCGGCTCCGCGCAGCGCCTCCACGCCGTCGTAATGTTTATGGATGCCCTCGGCGCGCAGCATAGGAAGTTCAAAACGGCAATTTGTCCTGCTCCCCGCCCTCGGACTCACGTGCCGCTTTCTTGAATGACGCCGAGTCGACGAGCGGGATATTCGGCTGCTTTCCTTCGAACAGTTCGGCGATCGTGAGGATCTGAATCTTAGGATATTTGCCGTAGATCGTCTCGTAGTATCCCGCCTTGACCGCTTCCGTTCGCATCGGCCCGGTCGATTCCGCCAGGGTTATGAAGACGCCGATCCTGGCCTTCTCGCGATCCACGACGTGCGCCAGGTCGCGAACCATGGCGACGTTCACGTTGTCGCCGCCCTTCACCGAAACGATGGCCTTCTCGGTGGCCTTGCCTTCCGGCTTGAAGTAGATCAGGCCGTCAATGCCCGAATCCGCGCCCTTCTTTCCGCCCTTGAACGGGACCGCGTTCACGCGCGAGCCTGCCCATAGCTGGAATTGATGTTTGTCCCGAAACGCTAGGTCCCGAGCGCCCTCCAAATCTTTCGGCGTTCCGTGTACCTCGTAGACGATTCCAGGAAAGGCGTCCTTGAGTCGCTTTTCAATCAAGGAAATGGCGAGGTGTGTAATGTCAATGCCGATCCATTGCCGCTTCAGCCGTTGTGCGGCATGAATTGCGGTACCGCAACCACAGAATGGATCTAAGACGATCTCGCCCTCGTTGCTGGAAACCTCGATGATGCGTTCTAACAGCGCAAGCGGTTTCTGGGTCGGATATCCGAGATGTTCGCTCGAACGGTTGTTGATAACGGGAATATCGTCCCACAGGTTCTGCGCTGAGACCCCCGGCATTTCATCGAGGTATCGCTTGTATTGAGGAACAGCTCCGGGACGCGTCTGAATTATCCGGCCTTGCTCAATAAGCTGCTGCATCTTTTCGCGCGAGTACCGCCAATGCCGAGACACCCCCATGACCTCGTAGTAAGGATTGCCCTTTTCCGCGCCGCCCGGACCCTGGATGTTGTCAATTCGATAACGCCTACCATCGGGATCGACGCGCCGGTAGTCCCGGTCGATGTATTCCTGATCGTAGGGCCGGTACATCGTCTTCCAAGTGGGATTATCTCCCTTGGAGTAGAAGAGAATGCTATCCGTTAGCCTCCCGTAATGCCTTGCACGTTGCTTCGCATCACTATGCGCCGAATTGCGTTTCCAGATGACCTCGTTTCTGAAGTTGACCGCGCCGAAAATACCATCCATGAGGACTTTCAGGTAATGGCTGGCAGTCGGATCGCAGTGAAGGTACAAGCTGCCAGTGGGCTTGAGAACCCGATGGAGTTCCAACAGGCGCACGGCCATCATCGACAGGTACGCCATCATGTCGTTCTCCTTCAAAAACGACCGCATGGCTCGCAACATTTCAGCGGCATCGCTATTTCCGCTCGTCATCACGCCGTCGAACGCCAATGCCGCTTCGTCGCCCCAGTGCCAGGTGTCCTCGAACGCTTCGATCTGCGCGCGAGACTGCTCGCCGGCCGTGCTCTTGAAAAGGACGTTGTACGTCGCTTGGCTGTTGAAAGGTGGGTCGAGATAGATCAGGTCCACGCTCTCGTCATCGAAGCAGTTCTTGAGGACCGTGAGATTGTCGCCGTAGTAGAGCTTGTTCAACCTGTCCAGCGTAGCAATTCTCCAGGCTGGAAATTCGCAATCCATTGCTGCTTTGGCGTCAACAATCTGTACGTATCGATGCTGGACCGCATGGGAGTGCCGGTGGAGTCGCTCGGCGACAGCACGGGCCCTCTGCGGGAGCTTACCGAAATCGGATGATTCATGGCTGAAGGTTGCACAGACTTCTAGTCTGTGAACCGGCCGACGCCGCTATAAATATTGAATCTTCCATCGCGCACGAAGCCCGCCAGCGTCATCCCAAACCGGCGCGAGGTTTGGACGGCTAGGCTCGACGGCGCTCCGACCGCCGCAACCACTGGAATCCCAGCCATCACCGCTTTCTGCACCAGCTCGAAGCTGGCGCGTCCGCTGAGCATCAGGATGCGGTCGCCTAGTGGCAGCCGCCCGTCGAGGAAGGCCGCGCCGATCAGTTTATCGACCGCATTGTGACGCCCCACGTCCTCCCGCACCATCTCCAGATTGCCCGCAATATCGAACAACCCGGCGCCGTGCAGCCCGCCTGTGTGATCGAACGCGGATTGCGCGGCGCGCAATTTTTCGGGCAGCCCGTGAATCACCTCGCGCGCGACCTGGCAGTGCGGCAGCATCCGGCAGCCCGCTGCATGCAGCGATTCGACCGACGCTTTTCCGCACACGCCGCAACTCGAACTGGTATAAAAATTCCGCGCGACTCCGATATCGACGCCCTCGGCCAGGGTCAGCGTGACGCTGTTTTCCTCACTGTCGATGGCGAGAACATCGGCTCGAGTTTTCAGAATCCCTTCTGTGAACAGAAACCCGGCAGCCAGCTCCCGGTCGTGGCCCGGCGTGCGCATGGTGATGGAGAGGTCGCGGCCGTTCATGCGGATTTGCAGTGGTTCTTCGACCGCCAGCAGATCGTCGGCGGGCGCAATGGAATCGGCGCCCAGAGCCTTGTGAATGGGTACGGTGACGATGTTGCGGCGCATTCCGTCACGAGAATAGCATTGCGCAGGTCGCGGCTTCTTGTCACTATATCCCCTCCATAACTGTCGGGGTCCACACACCAAACGGAACCCCGACAGTTATGGAGGGGATTGCACGCAAGCCACTAGGGGAACCGCCACGCGTAAGCATGCGGACAGGGCGGAAAATCGCCGGGCCGAGCCGCGACCGCAGGAACCGATCTATTGGCTGATCTGCACGTCGGCGCGCACATCCTGCCAGTCGGGCAGCGAAAGAGCGCGCGGCGATTTCTCGATCGGACTGGACATTTCCTTCGCTTCAAAGGGCCCCAAGGATGGAATCTTGAAGGAGAAACGGCACAGCGGCGCTTGCCCGGGCTTGGCGCTGCGCAGGGTGATGAACACGTTCGCGTCGGAGATATCGGCATCGGAGTGATTCACCACCAGGTACTGCACTTCGGCCTTCTTTGACGCGTCCGCTGAAGAGGTGATGATGCGGAAGCCGGTGACTTCGACAAACTTCGCCAGCGGGCTGGTGCCTCCGGTAGGCGCGGGGCCGGTCGCCGCCGGAGCGGGCATGGGAGCAGGCTTGGCGTCGGCGACGGTATGCGGCAGCAGCAGGAAGTAAACCACCGCCAACCCGGCGGCGAGCAGCACGATCATCACCAGGGTGCTGACCAGCCATCCCGGAGCGCCGCCGCGTTTGGCGGACGGAAGCGCATCCTTGGTGCGCTGCGCGGTCTGCTCGCCGATTACCGTGACCACGTTGGCGTCCTGCAAGCGGGTCAGCTCGGGCGGCAGCGCGGGACCGGGAAGAGTAATGCGCGGCCCGGAATCTGCGGCCAGAATCTGTTGGGGCGGCGGCACCGGCATGATGGACCGGCTGGTCGCCGGCGTGTAATCCTGCATCGGCGCGAAAGGCAGCGCCGGCCACTCGGACTCGGTCTGCGGCCCAGCAGCCAGGGCGACGGGCTGCGGTTGCGGAACAGGCTCGATGGCCGGCAGCGGCGCGGGAGGCAGCGCGACCGGCTCCAGGATTAGAGTTTTCTCGGGCTCCGGCGGAGCCAGCAGCGCGACGGCGGCTACAGCCGCTTCTGTGGCGTGAATCTTATCGGAAGTCGAAGTTGGAGCGGAATGCGCGACCGGCGCGGCCTGTTCCACCTGTTCGGCGTGTTCGATCGGAGCGCTCTGCACACCCACTGCTCCCGCCAGTTCCAGCAGCCCTGCCGATTCCTGCGGTGCGGACAGCGCGGCGGCGCGAGCGGCTTGCACGGCGCGAATTTCGACAGCAAGCGCAAATAACGGATCCGGCACTTCGTGCACTTTGATCGGAGCCTCGGACGCGGGTTCCCCGGACGCGCGTTCTTGGATGGCCGGTTTGAGGTCCGCCACCGGAGCGGGTTGCGCCAGAGGAGGGGGTTCAGCGAGAGCAGCGTGCGCAGCGGTTTCCGCGACGGACACCGGTTCGGGTTCGATCGTTTCCGGGAGGATTAGCTCAGCAACCGGTTCCGGTTCAGGCTCGGCTACAGGCGCTGCTTCGACGTGCGGGACGTGCTCTGCAATTGGTTCCGGTTCGACAGCCAGCGCCAGTGCGGCAACCGGCTCTGGCGCGGCCTCAATGGCAGCCGTTTCGACGCGCGCGACCTCCGGTTCGGCGACGAGCCCCGGCTCCGGTGCAGTTGCGACGGGAGGGACGTGTTCTACGACTGGTTCCGGTTCGACCGCGAGCGCCGCTGTGGCTACCGGCTCCGGCTCAGCCTCCGTTTCGACCCGCGCGACCTCCGGTTCGGCGACAAGCGCCGGCTCCGGTGCAGTCGTGATAGGAGGGACGTGTTCTACGACTGGTTCCGGTTCGACCGAGAGCGCCGTTGTCGATACCGGCTCCGGCTCATCCACTACAGCACCCGGTTCGGAGACGAGCGCCGGCTCCGGCGCTGTCGCGACGGGAGTTGGCTCGAAATGCAGGGGATGCTCGACCACCGGTTCCGCGGCTACCGCTGTGGCTAAGGGAGCGGCTTCGACTTGCTGGATCGGTTCGGGAACTGCCTCGGGCTCGGCCGCGACAAGAGCCTCTTCGGCGGCCAAAAGATGTGTGGCTACCGATTCTGGGCCCGGCTCGATGACCGGAGCAGGTTCCTGGACTATGGGCGCTGTCTCAACAATCGGCGCCGGCTCGTGAACCGCGGCCACTTCCGCCCGCAGCAGTTGCTGAGGGGCAGACTCCGGTTTTTCCTCTAAAGCCACGGCCGCCTGGGGCAGCGCCGGCGGCGCCGGCGAGGCTTCGACAAGCGGTGCGGATTGAATAGGTTCCACGACAATTGCAGCTACTGCACTCGGGTCGCAGGCCTGGCACGCCCGCACCGAGGGAGGGATTTCTCGACCGCATTCGGGGCAGATCCAGTGGAACATAAATCAAATGTACACGGTAATGCTTTGTAATCCCTTCAGGGACACACCCTACAGGACCTACCTAGGAACCTTAAGCCGGATCGGGATTCCATCTCAGGGGAAATTTAAGGCGAGAGAGGCAACTGGCCTTATCTGCCGGGTGGGAGTACTACCCTTTCAAAATGGCCTGTGCGGCGTTGTGACCAGGGGCGCCCATGACGCCTCCTCCGGGGTGCGCCCCGGAACCGCATAAGTACAGGTTTTTTATAGGCGTACGGTACTTAGCCCAACCCGCAACAGGGCGTAGTACGAACATCTGATCCAGGCTCATTTCGCCGTGAAAAATATTCCCTCCGGTGATACCGAAGCGGCGTTCCAAGTCGAGCGGCGTAAGGGTCTGCCGCTCGACCACGATCGACCGAATATTCGGGCAATATTCCTCTATTACGTCGAGAACGCGGTCGGCATATGGCTCGCGCTGATCATCCCAATTCGCGCCTTTCAGGGAATAAGGCGCGTATTGCAGAAAAATTCCCATGATGTGGCGGCCGGGTGGCGCGAGCGCGGGGTCGTACATCGTGGGGATGGTCATCTCGATCAGCGGATTCTGCGACGGTTTTCCATACTTGGCGTCGTCCCAGGCGCGTTCGATGTATTCGACCGAGGGGCAGATGTGCATGGTCGCGCGATGCTGGGGGCCTGGCGAACCCGGTAGGGCCGTGAACTCCGGAAGCCCGCTCAGCGCGAGATTCATCTTAAGCGACGTTCCCTCCGAGCGGAAATTCTTTATGGCCTGGAGAAAATCAGGCGGCAGATCACCGGGGTCGGTGAGTTTGAGAAATGTCCGCCGAGGGTCCAGATTGCTGGCCACGATCTTCGCATCAATTTCTTCGCCCGATGCGAGCACGACGCCTTGCGCCTTGCCGTCGCGGACCTTGATTTTCGAAACCGGCGCGCTGGTGCGAATGGTGACTCCCCGCGCGCGGCCGGAATCGGCGATGGCGTTCGACACCGCGCCCATCCCGCCCCTGACAAACCCCCATAACCCGCGATGTCCGTTGACGCCTCCCATGCAGTGATGCAGCAGAATGTAGGCCGTTCCCGGCGATCGCGGACCTCCGTTGGCTCCAATGACGCCGTCGGTAGCGAGCGTGACTTTCAACTGCTCCGACTCAAACCATTGATCCAGAAAATCGGCGGCGCTTTGTGTGAATATTTTCACCATTCCGACAATCTCTTCTCGCGAAAGGCCGCGTAATTTTCCGGCAATTTTCAGAAATTCGATAAAATCCCCGGGCCCGCGCGGCGGAAAATCCGGCGGAATCGCCAGCAGCAGCGATTCGGCAACAATGGCCAGCCGCTCCAGATGAGCTTCATACTTCGGATACGCCTCCGCATCGAGCGTCGAAAATTTGGCTATCTCAGCCAACGTTCTTGCCCGATCCTGCCACATGAACAGATGGCGGCCGTCGGGAAAAGGAGAAAAAAACGCAGGATCCTTGGCGTCCACCCGGTAGCCGAATTTTTGCAGCTCCAGCTCGCGGACCACCTTCTCCTGCATTAGGCTGGATAAATAAGACGCCGTCGAAACCTTGTAACCAGGCCAGATCTCCTCGGTCACGGCGCAGCCGCCCACCAGTTCGCGCGATTCCAAAACCAACACGCGGCGTCCAGCTCGGGCAAGGTAAGCGGCGGTGACGAGGCCGTTATGGCCAGCCCCGATAATGATGACGTCGAAAGATTCGGGCACAGAAGATTATGATAACCTCGAAGTAGTCATGAGCGCCCGACAATCCGACAATCAGGCAGTGCGTCCAAAATCCGAAACCAGCAAAGTCGGAAAACGAGGCACTATCGTCATGCCGGCCCGATTCCGCCGTAAGTTCGGCATCGAAGAGGGCAGTCTGGTGATTGCCGAGGAACGGGAAGACGGTATCTTGATTCGGCCAGCGGTTGCCTATCCGGTGGAGATTTACACGCCGGAACGCCAAGCGGAATTCTTGATGTCGAACGCGATTGACGAGGAAGACTACCAAAGGGCTCGCGAAGCTGTTCGCGAGATGGGAGTTGATCCCGACAAGATTACGCACCTCCATCTCGATGAAATCAGGCCAGGGAAACGTTGACCCCTCCGCATGGACATTGTTTTCCTCGACGCCAACGTACTCTTTTCCTCGGCCTACCTGCCGGAATCCGATTTCCTGAAGCTATGGGAATTGCCGGATGTCCATCTGGTCTCGTCCGACTACGCGGCACAAGAGGCGCGGCGTAATCTTCGAGGAGCCGATCGGCTCGAACGCCTCGAGACCCTGCTTCAATCGGTCAGACTTATCGGGACGACGCCGGACAGGCGGTTGCCCGAGGCAATCGTTCTTCCAGCGAAGGACGCGCCTATTCTGCTGGCTGCCGTGGCGGCGAATGCCACCCATCTTCTTACCGGCGACTTGAAGCACTTTGGCCCATACCGTAACACGGTCGTCGAAGGTGTGCTTATCCTTTCCACGACGGCCTATTTCCTCACCCGCCCGTTATAATTAAACTGAATGGACGTTTACGATGAAATCGTGCGCCTCCGCCGCCTCGGCCAGAAGTGCGCCGTCGCGACCATCGTGCAAGTCAACGGCTCCATTCCCAGCTACGAAAGTGCGAAAATGCTGGTGCGCGAGGATGGGTCGATGGTAGGCACCATCGGCGGCGGATGCGTCGAGGCCGAGGTTTGGAATGCCGCGCGCGAAGTGATCGAAACCGAGAAGCCTCGCCACCTGACGTTCAGCCTGGGCCAGGACGCCGCTTATGACAACGGGCTGATCTGCGGAGGACAGTTGAACATTTTCGTCGAGCCGGTAACGCCGCAGCCCGTCGCCTATATTTTCGGCGGCGGACATGTTTCGAAAAGCATCTCGAAGATCGCGAACATGGCCGGATTTGCGACCGTCGTGGTGGACGATCGCGAAGCGTTCGCCAATGCCGAGCGTTTTCCCGAGGCCGAGGCGACCTACGCGGAGCCGTACGAAGACGTCTTTCCAAAACTGCCGGTAACGTCGTCGAGCTACCTGGTGATCGTCACCCGGGGCCACCGCGACGATATGCGCGTGCTGCGCTGGGCCGTGACCACCGAGGCCCGCTACATCGCCATGATCGGCAGCAAGCGGAAAACGATCTCCGTGGTGAAGGAACTCGAAAAAGAAGGTTTTTCTCGCGAGATGTTCAGCAAGGTCTTCGCGCCGATGGGACTTGAAATTGGCGCCGAAACGCCGGAAGAGATCGCGATTTCGGTGGTCGCTGAAATGATCGCGCTGCGGCGCGCGCCGGACGCGGATTGGAAGGCTCTTTCGAAATCGATTTTCGCCAGCGAAAAATTGCAGGCGTTGTTGAAGTGAGAACGCCGAAGTGATTGCCGGCATCATTCTCGCCGCCGGAGCTTCCAGCCGCATGGGAACCCCCAAGGCTCTGCTCGATTATCGCGGAGAAACGTTCTTGGACCGGTTGATTCGCGTTCTGGGCGCGGTGTGCGATCCGGTGATTGTCGCGCTGGGGTACCACGCCGGGGAAATTCGCGCGAAAGTGCATGGGCAGGCGCGATTCGTGGTGAATCCCGATCCATCGCGCGGGCAGCTGAGTTCGCTCCAAACCGCGCTGGCGGAAGTTCCCGCCGCCACGGAGGGTTTTTTGTTCGTCCCCGTGGATTGTCCCGCAGCCGAGCCGGATACCGTGCGAAGGATTGTCGATGCGTTCGGTTCCACCGGCGCTCTCCTCGTGATTCCACGATTCGAACAACGCCGCGGCCATCCGGTCTGCGCGCGCCGCGAATTAATTCCCGAATTTCTCGCGCTGCCGCCGGAAGCGCAAGCCAAAGAGGTCGTGCGGCGACATGTGGCTCACTATCTCGACACCTTAGACGCGGGCATCCTCAGCGATATCGACGACCCCGAAGCCTACCGCATCCTCCAGGAGAGCGCGCAATGAAGGGCCGCTTGTGGGGCAGGCTCTCAGCCGGCAGCCGCCTCCCAAGGCGGCTCTTCGCGAGGACGACCGGCCTTCGATCGACACGAGTGTCGACGCGGCACGCCTGGGGGCGTGCGCCACAATGAAGCGGGCGATCATTATCGCCCTGCTGCTGGTGCTCGCCGTCGGCTTCGCGGCCCCGCATTTCGAAATCGATCTGTTCCGTCCGAAAATCGCCCGGGCGCTGGAGCGCGGGCTCGGCCGGCGCGTCGAAGTCGGGCCAGTGCATTTCAATCTCTTCACCGGCCCTGGATTCACCGTGGACGACGTCACCATCCACGAAGACCCGCGTGCCGGTATTGAGCCGTTCGCTTACGTCCCCACGCTGGAGGCCAGGGTGCAATTGCTGAGTCTGTTCCGCCGCAGGCTGGAGTTTTCCAGCCTGAGGCTGGGCGATAATGCCAGCATCAATCTGGTGAAGACCGATGCCGGTCCGTGGAATTTTCAATTCCTTCTGAGTAACGCCCCGGCCAGCGCGGGCGCCATGCCGGCCATCAAAATGCGCGGCGGACGCGTCAACTTCAAGTTCGGCGATACCAAGTCGGTGTTCTTTTTCGACGACGCGGATCTGGACGTCGCCCCGTCCATGGACGGTTCCGTGGAACTGCGCTTCGTGGGATCGCCCTCGCGTTCGGACCGTGCAGGGCAAAATTTCGGCCTCTTCTCGGTGCGCGGCCGGTGGAGCGCGCAGCAGGTCAACCTGAAGGTCGAACTGGAGAAGAGCGCGGTCGAGGAAGTCGCCCGGTTGATTGACCGCCGCGGCTTTGGACTGCATGGAGTGATCGCACTGGATGCGCAGCTGTCCGGCCTGCCTTCGCATCTCGACGTCACCGGAAACATCCAGGTGAACGACGTGCATCGCTGGGATTTGCTGCCGCAAAGCGGCGGCGGCTTGCGCATCGGCTACAAAGGAATGCTGGATCTGCATGGAGACCGGCTGGAGCTGGAGAGTGTGTCGGACGTGCCGAATCCGCAGGTAGCCGCGGCGTTCCGGGCATGGGATTTTTTGAGCGCGCCGCACTGGGAAGCCAGCGCCGGGTTGAAGCAGTTGCCGGTAGCCACTGCGCTAGAGATCGCCCGCCACATGGGCGCGGGGCTCCCGGAGAAGCTTGCGGCGGAAGGATCGCTGTCGGGCGAGGTGCGGTATTCGGAGCCCGATGGATTTGCGGGAAGGGTCGCGTTGCAGGATGCTTCGGTGACGCTGCCGGACGGGCGTCCGCTGCGCGCCGAATCGGCCGCCGTGGTCATCGATCATCAGGTGATGTCGCTGGAGCCTTCGACCGTGAGCGTCGGCGAAAACGAGAGCGCCGACGTGGAGGGAAGTTTTTCGCTTGCCGGGCCGGACAGCCTCGATTTGAAGATCACCACGCGCGCGCTGAGCGTTTCCGAAATGAGGTCGTTCGGAGTCGCGGCGATTCCTCTGCTGGACCAGACGCCGCAAGGTACCTGGCCCCCGCAGGGTACCTGGAGAGGTTGGGCGCGTTACCAGTGGGCGCGCGATGAAGTGGGTCAATGGTCCGGCGAGTACGAATTGCAGAACGCGCGCATCCCGGTGGATGGTCTTGCTGAGCCTGTGAAGGTCCAATCGGCGGCGGTGAGCCTGAACGGAAAACGCGTGACGGTGACCCGGCTGCGCGCCAAGGTGGGCGCGATCGCCTTCACCGGCGATTATCGATGGGAGCCGGCTGCGGTTCATCCGCACAAGTTTCATCTCATCGTTCCGGAGGCGGATGCGGCGGAGTTGGAGCGCGTTCTGTCGCCGTCACTGGTGCGGGACCGGGGATTTTTCGCTCGCACGCTGCGCTTGGGCGATGCGCCCGTCCCGGACTGGATGAAGACGCGGCGCGCGGACGGCACCGTAACCATCGGCGCGTTGACGTTCGGCGAGACGCACGTGCGCATCGATTCCGCCAGACTGTTGTGGGATGCGGTGCAGGTTCGCCTCGCGGGCGTCGGCGCGCATATCGACGACGCGGCATTGACCGGCGATCTGACCATCGATCTGACCGGGCGTGCCCCGCATTATCGCTTCGAAGGCAAGCTCGAGAACGTCGCGTATAAGGATGGCAGGCTCGATTTTGAAGGCAGTCTCGACACCGATGGCGTGGGCGCGGAAATTCTGTCCGGCGCGCGCGCGGAAGGAAGAGTGCACGGGCGGTCGATCGCATTCTCACCCGAGGCGGATTTTCGCACTGCCGCCGCATGCTTCGAAGTGAGCGAGCAGCGCTGGAAATTATCATCCGTCGAGGTAACGCAAGGCGCCGACACGTACACCGGATCGGGCGCGACGCAAAGCGATGGCCGCCTGGTGCTCGATCTATTGAGTCGCGGACGCCAGGTGCGCTACTCGACGCTGCTCGCTGCCTCCGGCACTCAATAGTAAAGAAATCCTGGTGTGCTATGTGGCGTACGCACTCATGCGTGCCGCGTCGAGACTCGTCTCGATGCATGCGATTCCAGGCGGCGCACTCCACTAGAATGAAGTCGATGACTCTCGACGAGCGCTTCGCCGATCTTCGTTCCGCGATGGACCTGGAGATTCGCCGCGCACGGGCGTCGGCGCTTGAGGATTTATTGCGGATGGTCGCGCGCGTGCGTGCGGCATCGAACGACACAGAGCGCGCCGCGGCGTTTGAAGACGCGGGCCGAGTATTTCAAGGCGAGCCGGCCGTTCTTGAATTTTTGAAGGCGCTAGCACTGCCAGTGGTGCGTGAAGATGTCGTGCGCGAGGAGAATGATCTGCGCGCCCAGCGATTCGCCCGGGTGCGCGTGGCGGAAATCCAGCTGTATCATGCCGCGCAGATGAAAAGCGGGCGAGCGGCGGGCGACGTCTACCGGGTGTTGAAATCGCAGATGGACGCTGCCCGCGACGCCTACCGGGAAAAGTTCTTAACGCCAACGAATGGAACCGCCGATTACCTGCATGTGGAATTCGTGCGAACCTTGGCTAACGACGATGCAGCGCTGCTTGGGCCGGAATATCCAGGACCCCTTGTATAGAACGTTTCTCGTTGCGATTGTTCTGGTCGCGACAGCGATGGAGTGTGGATCGGCCACCGATCCGCTGGCCGACCTCAAGGCCGGCGCGACCGCGCTGGACGCCAAGAAGTATCCGGCAGCGATTGCGACGCTGGAGCCCCTGGTCAAGCGGCTGCCGAAAATCGGCGACTATGTCGCTTTTTTTATCGCTTCCGCGAGATTGGAATCTGAAGACTACGCGACCGTAGCGAAAACACTTGAACCGGTTTTCAAGATGACGCCGGTTTCGCCGCTGGCGCCGCGAGCCGTTCTTTTGGCAGCGCGCGCGTACGGCCAGACCGGGGATGCGAAAGCCGCCCTCGATATTCTGCGCAAAAACTATTCCACGCTGCCGCAGCCGGCAGGCGATCTGGCGATGGCCCAGGCCTTCGCGGCGGCCGGCGACCAGGTCAGCGCGGTGGTTTATCATCAGCGCGTTTATTATGGATACCCGGTAACCCCCGAAGCGGCGCAATCCGACGCGGAGCTCAAGAAATTTCGCGACACGCTGGGCGAAAAGTATCCGCCGGCAATGCCGAATGCGATGCTCGGCCGCGCCATGAAGCTGATGGAAGCCAAGCAGTACGCCAAGGCCCGCGCGGAGCTGGCATCGCTTGTTCCACAGCTGGGCGGAGCGGAAAAGGACCTGGCACGCGTTCGCATCTCCGTCGCCGATTACAACTTGAGGGACACCGCGCGGGCGCACGCCGCGCTCGCGTCGCTCGAAGTCTCGACACCGGAAGCCGATGCGGAAAGGCTTCATTATCTGCTGCTGTGCGCGCAACGGTTGAAGAATCAGGATGAGGTACACGGCACGCTGGAGCGGCTGGGGCGCTTGTATCCGAACTCGAAGTGGCGCCTGGAGTCTTTGATCGCGTCGGCGAATCATTCGCTGATCGAAAATCAGATGAACGCGTATGAGCCGATTTACCGCGCCTGCTACGAATCGTTTCCCAAGGAGCCGCGGGCAGCGGAGTGTCATTGGAAGGTAACCTGGGGCCACTACATGCGCCGCCAGGCGGACGCGGGCGACATGCTGCGCGCGCACCTGCGCATGTTTCCAGGCGCGGAATACGCGGCGGGAGCGCTGTATTTTCTGGGACGACTGGCGGAGGCCGCGCATGACCCGGCCGGCGCCCGCGCTTATTACGACGAAATCATCCGCGAGTATCCGAATTATTACTACAACGTGATCGCCCGCGAGCGTCTCAAAGATCTTGGCGCTGCGACTCCATCGCCGAAGGTGAACGAGTTTCTGCGCAGCATCGATTTTCCCCTGCGTTCCCGCACTCTGAATTTCCAGGCCAACGCGACGGCGCGGACGCGGATTGAAAGAGCGCGATTGCTCGCCTCGGCCGGCCTGGACGACTGGGCCGTCAACGAACTGCGCTATGCCGCGCAGAATGAGGATCAGCCCCACGTGCTGGCCGTCGAACTGGCGGCCATGACGACCAAGACCGTGGGTCCCGATCAGGCCATGCGCTACATCAAGCGCTACGCCAGCAGCTACCTGTTCCTGCCCATCGAATCGGCGCCGGCCGAGTTCTGGAAGTATGCGTTTCCCTTGCCCTATCGTGCGGATGTGGAGCGGTTCGCGAAGCTGAACGGGCTCGATCCATTCTTAGTCGCGGCGCTGATCCGCCAGGAATCGGAGTTCAACCCGAAAGCGGTTTCGCCCGCCAACGCTCGCGGGCTGACGCAGATTCTTCCCCTCACCGGCCGCGAATTGAGCCGCCGCTTGAAAGTGAAAACCTACGCGACAGCGAGCCTGTTTGTGCCGGCCGTGAATCTCCAATTGGGAACCTACTATCTGAAAACCATCGTCGACAACCTGGGAGGCCGCTGGGAAGCGGCGCTGGCCGCGTACAACGCCGGCCCGTCGCGCGCCAGGGCGTGGTCCAGCTGGGGCGAGTTTCGCGAACCGGCGGAGTTCATAGAAACAGTTCCCTTCGCCGAGACACGCAACTACATTCAGACGGTGCTCAGAAACGCCGACACCTACCGCCGGATTTACGCGAACGAGATTCGAGCCGGTTTGAGCAAGTAAGAAATTTAGTACAACGCCGGCTCGCCCGGCGGCCGCGTTTTCCAGCGGCGGTGAATCCAAAACCACTGGTCGGGATACTGGCGAATCACCGATTCCAGCTGCGCATGGACGCGCTGCGTGTCTTCCTGAACGTCACCCGTCATCGGAATTTCTGGATAGAAGCGCAGAATGTAGCGCTGCTCTTCTGCCGACCACAGCGCGAAGCCAGGGACCACGGCGGCTCCGCTATGATGCGCGAGTTTCGCAAAGGCGGTTCCGGCGCAGGCCTTCATGCCAAAAAAATCGATGAACACCCCTTGATCGAGCGTCGTGTTCTGATCGATCAAAATGCCCACCGCCTCGCCCGCTTTGAGAGCCTTCAAAATCCCTCGGGCCGCGTCTTTTTTTTCGATGATGTGATTGCCAGACAGCCCCCGGTACCGCTCGACCAGCGCGTCAATCCGCGGATTGTCCAGACGCCGGACGACGATGTTCATCGGCGCGGTCATCCAGGCGTGGGAGAAAGCGCTCAATTCCCAGTTGCCCAGATGAGCCGTCGCCACCAGAACTCCCCGGCCCTTCGCCAGAGCGGTTTGAAAGTTCTCCAGGCCGTCATAACGAATCAGGGTGGAAATGTTTTCGGGCGTCAATCGCGGCAGACGCGCGAAGGCGGCCAGCAAACGCGCGATGGAGAGGAACACTCCGTCGGCAATCCGGTTCGGGTCCGCCAATCCAACCATCGTCAGATTTTTTATGGCAATGCGGCGGAGCCGAGGGACCAGAACATCGACGAGTCTTGCGACGACCACTGAGAGAGAAGGAAAAACGGCTACTGTTGAAATCGCGACGCGCGCGATAAAAAACTCAAACAATCCAGCCACCACCGAGCACTAATTCGCCGGAATAGAACACCGCACCCTGGCCTGGAGTGACGGCCCGCTGAGGTTCATCGAAACGAACCTCCACCCGTGAAGGATCGCCCGTGGGCGTGATGGTCGCGGCCGCGGCCTGGTGCTTGTTGCGGATCTTGACCTCGGCGCGAATGGGCGCGCCGGGTGCAGCAATCGAAATCCAGTTCACGTCGCTTACCATCATGGTCGCGCGAAGCAACGCATCGTTGCGGCCGATGACCACGCGCTTCGACTCGGGCTCCGTGGAGATGACGTACAGAGGCTCGCCCGCCGCGACACCAAGCCCGCGGCGCTGGCCGACGGTGAAGTGGTGAACGCCGGAATGCTCGCCCATAACGCGGCCGTCCGCGGTGACCAGTTCGCCTTGAGTTTCCGAAGGCGCGATGCCCTGCTCCTTGAAATAAGCGTCGATGAAGGCCGCGTAATCGCCGTTGGGGACGAAACAGATTTCCTGGCTATCGGGCTTCGCGGCGGTGGGGATGCCCAGCTCGCGCGCCAGCTCGCGCACCGCGGTCTTTTCCATCGCGCCCAATGGGAACATGGTGCGCGCCAGTTGCTCCTGCTTCAGGCCGAAAAGAAAATACGTCTGGTCTTTCGTGCGGTCCGCGCTGCGCCGCATTTCCCAGCGGCCCGAGTCCGCGTTCCAGTTAATCTGCGCGTAGTGCCCGGTGGCGATGCGGTCGGCTCCCACGCCCGCGGCCATGTCCAGGAACTGGTCGAACTTGATGAAGTTGTTGCACAGCGTGCACGGAATCGGCGTACGGCCGGCCAGATATTCGTCCACGAACGGCTTCACCACCTGCGCTTCGAAGCGTTCCTCGAAATTGACGACGTAATAAGGGATGTTCAAAATCTGCGCGACGTGCCGGGCGTCGTACACATCATCGAGGGAACAACAACGTCCTGACGCCCCGCCTTCCGGCACCAGCTCCGGCAAGCGCCTCTGATTCCACAGTTGCATGGTGAGCCCCACGACGTTCGCGCCGCGCGCACGCAGCATTCCGGCGACGACGGAGCTGTCCACTCCACCCGACATGGCGACGGCGATGGTGGCTGTCGTCAATGTGGTTCCGTCAGGCATAAGCAGGCGCAACCTTTCTAAGATGCGCGACCGATTCGGCCACTGCTTCAATGAGCCCGTCGACCTGCGCCAGGTCGTTCCCACGGCCCAGCGAGAAACGGATGCTCGATTTGGCCTGCTCGCGCGTCAGCCCGATCGCCAGCAGCACGGGCGAAGGGTCCTGCTTGCCGCTCGAACACGCCGAGCCCGCGGAGACGGCGAAGCCGCGTAGATCCAGCGCGATGAGCAGCGCCTCGCTATCGATCCCGTCGAACCGGATGTTCGTAACGTTGGGCGTGCGCAAGCTGCCCTGCGCGTTGACGTGCGTATCGGCCACGCGCGACAGAATGCCTTGCTCCAGGTGATCGCGCAGTTGCGCCAGCACGGGCCATTCCAAAGCCGCGTGTTGATTGATCCACTCCGCGGCTGCCCCCAGCGCGACCGCTCCAGCCACGTTTTGCGTGCCCGCGCGCAGCCGGCTCTCGTGACTTCCGCCGTGCATCTGCGGACGAAGATTCAGACCTTTGCGAATGAACAGCGCGCCGGTGCCCTTGGGCGCATAAATCTTGTGGCCGCTGATGGCGTAGATATCGGCGTGCATTGCGCGCACGTCGATGGGAACTTTGCCGACCGCTTGAATGCCGTCGGAATGGAACGCGACGCCAGCCTCGCGCGCGATGCGCCCAATCTCCTCCACCGGCTGAATCGTCCCGAGTTCGTTGTTGACGTGCATCACGCTGATCAGCTTGGTTTCCGGGCGAATCGCCGCGCGAATCGCATCGGGATCGACAATGCCGCTGCGGTCAACGGCGACTTGCGTCGCGGAAAGCTGATCGGCGCTCCCCAGCACGGCCGGGTGTTCGATGGTAGTTGTAACGACGTGACCGCCAACGCCGAGGATAGCCAGATTATCGGACTCTGTACCGCCGCTGGTGAAGACGATTTCGTTATCGGAGCAGTTGAGCATCGCCGCAACCTGGCGGCGCGCATCGTCGAGCTTCGCGCGAGCCGCCTGCCCATAATGATGGATACTGGAGGGATTGCCGAACACCTCCGTCATCACCGGGAGCATCGCTTCCAGGACTTCGGGGGACACGGGCGTCGTCGCGTTGTAATCGAAATAATATCGCTGCACGGCTTTCTTTAATTTTAACAGCAGATGCCACGGGGACCTATCACTCTCACCACCGATTTCGGAACCAGCGATCATTTTGTGGGCACGATGAAGGGCGTCATTCTCGGCATTTCGCCCCGCGCGCGCATCGTGGACATCACACACGAAATCGCGCCGCACGATGTCAATGAGGCCGCGTTTGTCATCGCGCAGGCGTGGCGCTACTTTCCGAAGGGCTCGATTCACATCGTGGTGGTCGATCCTGGAGTCGGCAGCGCACGCCGCCCGATCTTGTGCGAGGCCGATGGTCAATTTTTCATCGCGCCCGATAATGGAATTCTGTCGATGATCTACGATTCTTCGCCGCACAAGGTGCGCGCGATCTCCAACGAAAAGCTTTTTTTGAAAAACGTCAGCAAAACATTTCATGGCCGCGATGTTTTTGCTCCCGCTGCCGCGCATCTGTCAAAAGGCCTTGCGCCGGCGAGGTTCGGGAAGCCGATTCATGACTTTTTGCGCAACTTCCTGATGAAGCCGGCCAGGCTTTCGCGTCATGACTGGGCGGGAGTGGTCCTGAAAGTGGACCGCTTCGGAAACCTGATCACAAATTTTCATATCGACGAGTTTCCGGATCTGGCGGAGCATTCGATGGAACTTCGCGCGGGGCTTGAAAGAATCACGCAGTTGGCACGCACCTATGCCGAGACGGCCGTCGGCGAGCTGTTCGCAATCGTCGGCAGCTCCGGATATATCGAGGTCGTCGTGAACCAAGGCTCCGCCGCGCAGAAGTTGGGAGTGGGCCCCGGTTCCCCCGTGGAACTGGAGATCTTTTACGAGTGATTGTTCGCCGGGCACCGGGCGTCGCCTTTGTAGGCGACCAGCCGCAAGTAAGCTGTCTCGGTCGCGGCTCCGTGTCGATACTGAGCCGCCATGCGTGAGCATGCGGGCAGACGCGAAAACTCTCGCGTGCAAATCTCCGCGACAGCATACTGGTGGACCGTCTCGGTCATATCGTTACCGACGAATCCCCCGGCTTACGAGTCTGTGTGAAAACCGGGGTGCTGACCGCTCCTGCTGGTCGCGGCTCTGTTTATCCTGATGAATCCACAAGGCTCGAAACAGAGCCGCGACTAGCAGGAGCGGTCCAAACCTACTTTTCACACAGGCTCTTACGCCAAGGGTTATAACCCCGTCCCGTAAGGGCGGGGACTCAGGCGAGCAGTGCGCGCTAACGATATCGCCGAAACAGCCCACTAGGCGGCCTTTTTTTCATACCCCCGGCACTCGACCACCGGCAGCCGCGGATACTTCGGGAACGTCGAATCGGTCAGCGCCAGCTCGCACAAAAAAAACATCGACCCGCGATCGCTGCGGATGATCCGGCAATGCTTACACGTGTCGCAGAGATTTTCCATCTTCAGTCCACCAGCCCGCTGCGCACGGCGAATCTCACCAATTCCCCGGTGCTGTGCAGGTTTAGTTTTTCCATCAGGCGACCGCGATGCGCCTCCACTGTGTAGACGCTCAGACTCAGCGACGTCGCAATTTCCTTGTTGGTTTTTCCCTCCGCGATCAGTTGGAGCACTTCGCGCTCCCGGCTGGTCAGCAGATCGAGAGGATCTGTCACGTGCCTGCGGTAATCGCTGAGCACAGCGTCCGATACTCCGGGGCTCAAGTAGCCTTCTCCCTTCGCCACTGCCCGGACGGCGGCCAGCAAATCGGCGTCGGCGGAATCCTTTAATAAATATCCTCGTGCGCCTGCGCGGAGAATTTCGCGCACATAGACGGCGTCTTTGTGCATACTCAGCGCGAGCACCCTCGCACGAGGGGCAAGCTCGATGATGCGGCGAGTAGCCTCGATGCCGTTCAGTTCCGGCATGGCGACGTCCATCACCACCACGTCGGGCTTCAGTTTCTGGGCCAGTTCGACCGCCTCGCGCCCATTGCCGGCCTCGCCCGCGATCTCCATGTCGGGCTGCGCGGCGAGGATCATGCGGAAGCCATGGCGGACCAGTGCGTGGTCGTCGGCGAGAAGAATCCTGATCATGATCGGCGCTCCAGCGGGGCGCTTACGTCAGATCGGCGCTCCAACGGAGCGCTTACATCAACGGTCACGCCTCCGCCGGCTGTGGAAGAGATGGTGCAGTCGCCGCCGGCGCTACGGGCGCGCGCGCGCATGCCCGTGACGCCCATGCCGCCCGGATTCGGGGTTTGCGCGAGACCACGACCGTTATCGGAAACGGTCAAACGGATCTTGCCGTTTTCGGCGCGCAGAGAAATGGTCACCCGCGATGCGTTGGCGTGGCGCGCGACGTTGGTGAGCGCTTCCTGCACGATGCGGAACAGGTGCGTCTCCGTTTCATCCGCCAGCCGGGCTTCGAATTGCGAGCGGTAATCGACGTCGATCCCGGTGCGTTCGCTGAACCGCTCGGCCAGCCAGCGGATTCCGGCGTCCAGGCCGAAATCGTCCAGGATGGTCGGCCGCAGAAGCTGAGAAAGCGTTCGCACATTGGCGATGCCATCGTCGATCAGCTTCAAAGAGTCCTCTATCGCGCCTCCATTGGTCAGATTTGTTTTGATCGCCGTGAGCGAGCCTCCCAACTCATCGTGCAGCTCATGTGAAAAACGGCGCGCGGTCGCTTCCTGCGTTTCCAGCATGCGGAACGAGACGCGGCTGAGTTCGCTCGCTTGCGCCTCCATTTGACGAAACACGCCGGCCGCGATGCGCACCGTCACCACCGCCGAAACCAGCGCGACCAGCAGGCACCCGCCGATCAAAAGCGCGGACTCGGTAACGATGCTCGCGGTCTGCGTGTCCACTCGCCGGCGGGTATCGGCGGCGCGCGCGTAACTCAAGTCGGCCAGATGGGCCACCACCGCGGTGACTTCTTCATGTTGCACGAACAAATCGCGCGAAGAGAATCCGGGCGCTTTTTTGCCCGCCAGCAACTGGCGCGCTTCCGTCGAAAAATCGAGCACCGCGCGTTCCAGCGCATTCCAGGCCGCTTCGTCGGGGCCGCCGCGGGCTTTTTCCACCAGGATCGCCACCTCGCCTCCGGTCTGGTCGAGCGCGGCCAGCACTTTGGCGCGATCCACATTCTCGGGCGCCCTCGACATGCGATAAAAGGCAGCGTTCAGCGCTTCCTGCTCGCGCTCCACTTCATCCAGCAGGCGCGTGATCGCCAGTTGATCGGCCACCAGCGCTCCGGTGCTGGCGGTGATCGACCGGGCATTGTGTACTCCGATAACGGCGGCGGCAGCCAGAAGCGCGATCACCACCGCGAATCCGATCACCAGCACGCGTAACAGTGTGCGCATGACGCTGATTCCACACTAACGTTTTTTCATTAACAAACGCTCGCCGTGATTACCGCGAGGAGGTGCGATGCGCGAGCCTCGCGGGGCTAGTGTTTCAAAACCCGTTCGGCCGCAAGATGGATTTGCACGGGGAAAGACCCGGCAAGGAGAAACGAAAATGAAACGCATGATTTTGATTACGATGTTAACCGCGGCCGGGATGTTCGCACAGAGCACGCCCGCACCGACCACCAAGACCACGTCGACGGCGCCTGCCACGAAGAAGACCAAGAAGGCCCCCAAGTCGACTACGGCGAAGCCCGCCAGTTCGACCAAAGTGGCCAACAAGAAGGCCGCCGCAAGCAAGACGGCCCCCAGTGCGCCGGTAAAGCAATAACGGCGCTTCCTTGTGAATGGGCCGGCAATCGGGCCGGCCCTTTTTTTGATCCCCGCACTGACGCGCGGGGTTATAACCCCGTGGCGCCAGCCCGGGGATTCAGAAAAAAAACTCCTCGATCACCGGCGCCCGCGCGTGAAAATCGCTGTACCGGATCCATTTCGGCCGCACCACAAAATACGTGATGCCCGGCCAGCTCAGGCGATCTCTTCCGTCCGGCAATTTCCGGAAATACTCTTCCTTGTAATGGTCCAGATCGGTCTCTTCGGCGACGCCCTCATACTGCACCGTGATCTCTCCCAGCCACATCGCCACCGAACACTGCGGACGCTCTTTCAGACTGCGATATTTTCGCGAGCTTCTGACGGTGTCGAAAACAATTTCCAACTCCGGCGTCACGGCGAAGGCCAGCACGGCGCTCTGCGGCATCCCTTCGGCGGAGACGTAGCTCGCCACCGCCAGATCCCTCGCGGCCATGAAGTCGTGAAGTTTAGCCGACTCTTGCGGCGACATCTTCGAAGCTCACCGGAGGATTGATGTACAGGAACCGCCCGCACTGTTCGCAGCGCATCAGTTCGGCGCCTTTTCTCAGGTCCTGCAAATACTGCGGGCGAATAGTGATCTGGCAGGCCTGGCAGCGCGAATTGACCACCTCCGCGATGGTCACGCCGCCCAGCTTTATACGGATTCGATCGTACAGGCTCACCGTCGCCTTGGGCAGCTTGGCCGTCAATTCGGTCCTCTGCGCGCGATGCGTGTTGAGAAAACCCTGATCCTCCGCCGTGCGCTTGCGCGCGCGCGCCTTCTCTTCCTCGACGACCACTTTCTCTTCCTTCAGTGCGACCTCCGCCTTTTTCACGTTCGCGTCCAGCGGCTCCGATTCGCCCATCAGCTCCAGAATGCGATCCTCGGCTCTGCGGACCTCTTTTTCGATGTACTCGATTTCGTGCGAGAAAGCTTTGTACTGCTCGTTGGTTTTAGCCCCCAGCATCTGCTCCTTCAACTTGGAGATCTTCTGCTGGTGAACCACGATATCGCCTTCCAGCTTTTTTCGATCCTTCTGATTCGCCGAGAGAGCGGCCCGATCCGCCTCCAGCTTCCGGTTGTGGGACTCCAGCGCCTTCTCGATCGTCGCGATGTGCTTCGGCAGCGCGGCAATTTCTTTTTCGAGTACCGCTATCTTTTGGTCTAGCGATTGAAGCTGAATCACCAGATGGGTATCTGGGTGCATTGATTTACGATTCTACCACGGTACATTGGTAGAAGCCGACTATGTACTCCTTTGAAAACCTGCCTGCGATGCCGCTCACCATCGAGGGCGCAAGCCTGTTGCACCAGATGCTGCGGGTCCGATGGGCCGCGTGGCGCGCCTTGGGCGAAGCGGAGCGCGCCGAAATTCTAAATGCCGCAGCCACGGCGCTGGCCTCGATGGAAGTGGACGGGTCCGCCGTATTCTCCATGCTGGGCCACAAAGGCGATATCATGCTGGTGCATTTCCGCAAGGATTTCACCGCATTGAACCACGTCGAACTGGCGCTGGCCAAGCTGAAACTGTGGGATTACCTGGAGCAGACCAGCTCCTATTTATCGGTGGTGGAGCTGGGGCTCTACGAATCCTCGGAGAAGCTATACACCACGCTTGCCGAAAAAGGGATCACGCCGCACACCTTCGAATGGAATGAGGCGATCGAGGAAACGCTCGCCCGCCAGCGTACCGCGATGCATCCACGCTTATTCCCCGAAATCCCCGGAAATCCGTTCCTCTGTTTTTATCCGATGGACCGGCGCCGCGGCGAGCATCGCAACTGGTATCAAGTGCCCATGCCGGAGCGCCAGCGCCAGATGCAGGATCACGGCGAAATCGGCCGCCGCTACGCGGGCAAGGTGCGGCAGATCATTTCCGGGTCCATCGGCCTGGACGATTGGGAATGGGGCGTCGATCTCTTCGCCGACGATCCGATCATTTTCAAGAAGCTGATTTACGAAATGCGGTTCGACGAAGTGAGCGCGGTGTACGCCCTGTTCGGGACGTTTTTCGTCGGCCGGAGGGTGACGGGAATCGACATTGGTACCCTTCTCGAAGTCTGATTGCACGTTTCGCCGGAGCGAGTCGTCTAACCTGACACGGAACCCCGACAGTCATGGAGGGGATAGAGTAAGGAGTGTACGTATGCGAGCAACTTTAATCCTTTTCGCGATTTCCGCAGCGTTCGGACAGGACACCTCCCGGGTTTTTCAACTGCACCACATCGATGGCGAAAAGGACCAGTACGAGTTTGCGACCCTGGTCCGTACCATTGCCGAGATTCCGAACGTGTACGCGGACGCGCCGCAGAAGACTTTGTCCGTACGCGGAACCGCCAGCCAGATCGCGATCGCCGAGTTCCTGTTCACCGAACTCGACCGTCAGACCGTGCCGGATTCCGTAACCCAGGAATATAAGGTGGCGAACAATGCCGACGATGTCGTCCATCTGTTCTTCCTGCCGAACACCGCGACCGTGCAGGATTTGCAGGAAGTGGCCACCACGGTTCGCACCATTGCGGAGATTCGGCGCGTCTACGCTTACAGCACATTAAAAGCGCTCGCCCTGCGTGGAACAGCCGACCAGATCGCAGCCGCCGCATTCATAGTTCAGGAACTGAACCAACCGGCAACCGCCAAGAAAGCCGATTCGCGCATCTACCAGATGACGGACACCGGCAACCATGGCGAAACCGCCCTACGCGTTTTTTATTTGCCCTACACGTCGACCGTCCAGCAGTTCCAGGAAGTCGCGACTCTGGTCCGGACCATCGCGGAGATTCGCCGAGTATTCACTTACAACGCGACGAAGGCTCTGGTGGTCCGCGGAACCGCCGACCAGCTTGCCGCCGCCGCGTGGATGGTCCAGGAACTGGGTAAGCCTGTAGACCCGGCAACGCTCGCGTCCCAGCCCTACACGATGGACGATCCTCATGGCGAAGGTATCATCCGTGTGTTCTACGTAAAGGACGTCCCCTCCGTAGCTGCCTTCCAGCAGGTCGCGACGCAGATCCGCACCGCAACCCAAATACGACGGGTGTTCACCTACAATGCGACCATGGCCATGGCCGTCCGCGGAACCGCCGCGCAGCTCGCGATGGTGGACCAGATGTTGCAAGACCGCGCCCGCCAGGTCGCAGCGAAATAACTCCCTGATCATTTCCGGTGGGGCAGGCGGTTTCGCCTGCCGGCGCTAGCTACCCTTCGCGATCTCCCGAGCCTTCTGCTCATCCGCCGCGCTACCCGCCGCGTCGCCCGTGGCTTTCCGCGCCTTCGCCCGATTCTGATACGCGTTCAGATACTTCGGATTCAGCCGGATCGCCTCATCGAAATCGGCCAGCGCCTTCTTCGGATCCTTCAACAGGTACCAGGCAAAGCCCCGGGCGTTGAGCGCCAGCGTGAAGTCGGGTTTCTCCTTCAGCGCTGCGCTCAACTCCTCTACGGCCTCGCGGTATCTCCCTTGATTCAATAACTCGCGCCCGGTTTGATTGTGCTGCGCGGCGGATTTCTCGGCCATCTTCGATTCGATCACGGCCGGCTTCGATACCTTCGCCATAACCTTCTCCACCGGCTTCGGCTCGGGCTTAGGCTCAACCGGTTTCGCGGCCACCACTTCCGGCTCCGCCGCGGGCTTGGCTGAAACGGCGGCCATCACCGGAGCGGACGGTATCGTTTCCGCGCGCGCGATCGCCTCCTGCGTCTTGGCCAGCACGTTCCGCGCTTCCTGATAATCCGGCCGCAACCTCAGCGCATGACTCAAATCGTCCGCCGCTTCTTTATACTTTCCCAGCAAATAATAGGCGCTCCCGCGCGCGCACCAGGCCTCCGGCATCTCCGGTTTCAACCGGATGGCCGCCGTCCGGTCCGCCAGCCCCTGCTCATGCATGCCCAGCGCGTGATACGATCCTCCGCGCGCCAGCAGCGCTTCCGCCGAATCCGGCCTCAGCTTTACCGCCTCCATGCGATCCGCCAGCGCCTTCTGATTTTCCCCCGCCGCCGCGTACACGCTCGACCGGCCCAGATACAACGACGCTTCCCCCGGATTAATCGCGATCGCCTGATCGAAATCGGCTACCGACTTCTCATAGAATCCCAGCCGCGCCCACGCCGCTCCCCGCAGCATGTACGCGCGCCCGTTTCTTGGGTCCAGCTTGAGCACCCTGTCGCAATCCTCCACCGCGTGCGGAAATTCGCCCAGTTGTCCGAACGCGAACCCTCGCTCCAGATACGCCGTCGCGTCGTCCGGTTTCAACATCGCCGCCTGCGTGAAATCGTCGATCGCGTCCCGATAATTCCCCAGCGCGGAAAGCGCCGTGCCGCGCCCCTTCCACGGAGCCGGATCGTCCAGCCGCAGCTTGATCGCCTTGCCGTAATCGTCGGCGGCCAGTTGATATCGTCCCAGATGTTCGTGCGCCGAGGCCCTTTGCGAATAGAGCGCCGACGTCTCGATCCCCAGTTCAAACAAAGCCGTCAGATCGGCGATCGCGCCCCGATAGTTGCCCAGTTTCGAAAAAGTCTCGCTGCGCCAGCGCAGCGCCTCCGGATCCTTGGGGTCCAGCCGGATGGACTCCGTCAGATCGTCGATGGCCTTCGCCGGCAGTTCCAGCGCCAGCTCGGTTTTCGCGCGGTGCAGATAGGCCTGTGCGGTCGGTTCCTCGTTCAGCGATGCCGAAAACGCGTCATACGCTTCCTGCCAGTGCCCCGCCGTTTCGAGATGAATGCCCTGCTCATACTCGCGTTGAGCCTTTCGCGTGTCGCCAAACATAGCCAGCGTCGCGCAGGCAAGCAACATGCAAATGTAAGGTCCCATACTTCAAAATCCATCGGTAGAAACCCTTAGAACCTTTAGTATCGCCTAGGACAGCGGGCCAAGACTAGGGCCCTCGCGAAAAAGGCGCCACCACTCGTCCCTACCCGCTCCTGTTTGCGAAAATAAGGGGACAGCCTACCCTGTCCCAAGGCGCCACACTCTTCCCCGCCCGCTCTCGTCGTCGCCGCCGGTGGACAGGGCGGGCTGTCCCCTTGTTTTCGCCCCGTCCACAATCCCTGTTCCGCGCTTCCAAGGCCTACCCCTTCTTCCTCCCCAGCCGCCTTCTCACCGGCGCCAGCACCGCCTGGAACGCCAGGTCCAGATCCGTAACCCCCATCGCCCGGCAAATTATATAAAACACAGCCACTCCCAACGGAAGTGACACGGCCAGATCAGCTCTATACGCCATTTGCGACACTCCCAGCCATCGCTCCATCTCGCGCGAGACCAAGAACACCGCTCCGCCCATCGCCGCCGACGCCAGCGCGACTTTTCCAAAGCCCGCCGCCAGTTCCCGGCCATAAACCCCGCCCAGCCTCGCCCGCAAAATGGCGAACAGAACCAGGAATCCGAACAAAGCCACGGCCGAAGTGGCCAGCGCCAGTCCCGCATGCCCGAACCCCGCCACACGCGTCAGCGTCACCGCCGTGGCATAGTTGATCACGATCGATAAAACGCTGATAATCATCGGCGTCCGAGCATCATTCAACGCATAAAACGCCGGATTCAGCACTTTCAGCCCCGCGTAACCTACCAGGCCAATGGCATAGCAGGATAGCGCCGTCGCCGTCTGCTGTGTATCGTAAACTTCGAATTTCCCGCCCTGATAAATGGAGCCGATAATCGATCTCCCCAGCACCACGAGGCCGACCGACGAAGGCAGCGTCAGCAAAAACACCATCCCCAGCGATTTGGAGAAGGTACGGCGAAACTCGTCCATGTTCCCCGCCGCCGCGCTCCGCGAAATAGAGGGGAGCGTCGCCGACCCGATGGCCACGCCGAACAGGCCCAAGGGAAGTTGCATGAAGCGGAACGCATAGCCCAGCCAGCTTACCGGCCCGTCGAAGCCGCGCACCGGATCGCTGATGGCAGACGCCAGGTTCGTGCTCACCGCCACGTTGATCAGCACCGCCGCGTTGCCCAGAATCGCCGGAGCCATCATTTTCATGATGCGCTGCAACCCCGGGTGCGCCCAATCGAAGGCCGCGTGGAACCGGTATCCCAGCTTATAAAGACTCGGCAATTGCCAGCACAATTGCAGCGCGCCGCCCAGCACCACGCCGATCGCCATCCCGTCAATCCGGGAAATATGGATGTGGGGCCCGTTGAAATGCGGTGCCAGCCACACGCCGATCGCCACGCCGAATCCCACGGAGCCGAGGTTGAAAAACGTCGACGCCGTGGCCGGCACGCCGAACCGGTTCGACGCGTTCAGCATCCCCATCGCCTGCGCCGCCAACGCCACTAGCAGCAGGAACGGGAACATCACGCGCGTCATCGTTACGGCCAGTTCGAATTTGCCCGGCACGGCCGCATACCCAGGCGCCAGCGCCTGAACCAGCAGCGGGGCGAAGATCATGCCCGCCGCGCACACCGCGCCCACGACCACCAGCAACGCCGTGGCCACCAGGTTCGCCAGACGGGCCGCTTCCTGATGCGTGCGCGTCGAAAGATAGTCGGTGAAGGTCGGCACAAACGCGCTCGACAGGGCCCCTTCGGCGAACAGGTCGCGGGTCAGGTTGGGAATCCGGAAACCCAGGTTGAACGCGTCCTGAATCAGCCCCGCGCCGAACAGCCGCGCCATCACGATTTCGCGCACCAGGCCGGTCATGCGGCTCATGAACACGGCCAGCGAGACGATCCCCGCGGACCGCACGACGCTTTCTTGTGTCGTCGCGGGTTTCTTGAGCGCCCGCTCAGCTTCCGTATTGTTCAAAGAAGTGGGCAATCGTTACGATTCCTGCGTAATAGTTCGACAGTTTATATTTTTCGTTGGGCGAATGCAGTCCATCGTCCGGTAAACCAAACCCCATTAGGATCGTCGGGATGTGAAGATGGCGCGCGAAATCGCCCACAATGGGGATCGACCCGCCGCTGCGCACGAACACTGTATCGCGGCCCAGCACGTCGCGAAACGCGCGCGCCGCCACGTCGATCGCCGGATGATCCGGATTCACCATGATCGCCTCGCCCGCGCTCAGCACCCGAACCTCGACCTCGATCCCCGCCGGCGCGCTTTCCTTCACGAACTTCTTGTACGCCGCGACGATCTTGTCGGCATTCTGGTTGGGCACCAGCCTCATGCTGACCTTGGCCGTTGCGGTCGCGGGAATTACCGTCTTCGCGCCCGCCGCCGTAAACCCTCCGGCGATGCCGTGGACCTCCAACGTCGGCCGCGCCCACACGCGTTCCAGAACGCTATAGCCGGGCTCCCCCGTCAGCTTCGTCGCGCCGACTTCCTTGGCCAGAAACTCAGCTTCATTAAAAGGCAGCGTCTCCCAGCTCTGCTTTTCGGCCGCCGCCGGGGGCTCGACCTCGTCGTACATCCCCGGAATCTGAATTCTTCCGTTGGCGTCTTTCAACTTGGCCAGCAGCTCCACCAGGCCGAACACGGCGTTGGGCGCCGCCCCTCCGTACAAGCCCGAATGCAGGTCGCGCGACGGACCTTTGGCCTCAATTTCCGTGTAAACCAGCCCGCGCAGCCCGATGCACAACGTCGGAATGCCTTCGGCATACATAGCGGTGTCGGAAACCAGCGCGACATCGGCTTTCAGCTTTTCCGGATTTTCCGCGACGTACTTGGCGACCGATTCCCCGCCGATTTCTTCTTCCCCTTCAATCAGGAATTTCAAATTCACCGGCAGCGTGCCGTTTACCGCGCGTAGGGCCTCCACGGCTTTGATGTGCATGTACATCTGCCCTTTGTCGTCGGCCGAGCCTCTGGCGTAGATGTTTCCGTCGCGAAGAACCGGCTCGAACGGAGGCGATTTCCACAGTTCCAGAGGATCGGGCGGCTGCACGTCGTAATGCCCGTAGCACAGCACGGTCGGCTTGCCGGGCGCGTGCAGCCAATCGGCATAAACGAGCGGATGCTTGGCGGTGGGAATGATCTCCACATTTTCAAGCCCGACGTCTTTCATGCTCTCCGAAACAAACCTTGCGGCCCGGTCCACGTCAGATTTATTTTCAGGCAACGTACTGATGCTCGGAATCGTCAGAAATGAAAACAACTCTTTAAGGAGGCGATCTTTGTTCTGCTCGACGAACGCGGTGGTGGAGGGACGCACCCCTCAATTATAAGGCGCGACCAGCAACTTTCGCCGTGAATTTGATTTAAGGAATGATAAGTTGACGGGCACAGTCATCTGGCTCACCGGCCTCAGCGGCTCCGGAAAATCCACCATCGCCCGCGCCGCCGAAGCTGAGTTACGAGCCAGCGGCCTCCGCGTGGAAGTCCTCGACGGCGACGCAATTCGCGAAGAATTTTCCCGCGGCCTCGGCTATTCGAAACTCGATCGCGATGAAAACGTCCGCCGCGCGGGCTACGTCGCCGGCCTCCTGGCGCACCATGGAGTGGTGGTCCTGGTCGCTCTGATCTCTCCCTATCGCGCCGCCCGAAACCAGGTCCGCCAGGAGATGGCAGCCGCCGGCATTCCGTTCATCGAAGTATTCGTCAACGCGCCTCTGGAAATCTGCGAATCGCGCGACCCGAAGGGTTTATACCAACGAGCCAGGCGCGGCGAAATCCCCTCGTTTACCGGTCTCGAAGATCCGTACGAGCCCCCTCTTTCGCCCGAAGTCGAGTGCCGCACCGACCTCGAAACCGTCGAAACCTGCGTCCGAAACGTGCTGAACGCTCTCAAATCATGAAAAATCGGGGACAGCCTACTCTGTCCCAAGGCGCGCTCCGCGCTCCAGAAACGCGATATCCCACTGCGCCGCGTGGACAGAGCGGGCTGTCCCCAATTTTTTGGCACCGCGATCAGCTTAAAATCAAGGGCTACATGCCTTATGTCGCCCGAATCGCCGGCATCGCCGCATTGGCTGCTCTAGGAATCGCGGTTTGGTTTTCCATCGTGCTGGCGCGCGCCGATTCGTATTTCCGCGAGGCGACTTCCGAATCCGTTCAAAGAGCCGTGGAAATCGCTCCCCGCAATACCGGGTACCTGGCCTTGCGCGCCCTCCAACTGGATTACGACGGCGCGGATTCGACCGCCCTCACCGAAAAAATTGCAGCACTGAATCCGTTTTCTTCGGCTCCGCGCATCAAGCTCGGTGTGGCCGCCGAGATTCTCGGGCATTCGGCCAGCGCCGAGAAATGGCTGCTCGACGCGGCGGCCGTCGATCATCAATTTGAGCCGCGCTGGACCCTCGCAAATTTCTATTTCCGCGCGGAAAAATCTAACGAGTTCTGGACCTGGATCCGTTCGGCCCTCGAAGTATCGTATGGCGACCGCACTCCCGCCTTCGATCTGTGCTGGCGCGTCAGCACGGACGCCGGGGAAATTTTGAATCGCGCCATTCCGGACCGCCGCGAAGTCACGGCCGCATACCTGATCTATCTGTCGCAAACCCAGCGGCTCCAAGCCATTCCGCCGGTGGCGCGGCGCCTAGCTTCCTATCACGACGAATCCGACCTGCCTCTGCTCTATGGCGCGTGCGATCAATTGCTGGCGGCGCGCGATGCCGCGGCTCTCGATCTTTGGAAACTTACCGGCCAACCGGCCCCGGCCGGGATTTTCAACGGCGACTTTTCGTCCCCGCCTTTGAATCACGGCTTCGACTGGAGACCTCTGGCACTACCCGGCGTCACCCATGTCAATTTGAATGCGCCCGCCGGACATCGTATCGTTTTCAACGGGCAACAACCGGAATCCTGCTCCCTGCTGCAACAGACCCTGAGCCTGATGTCGGGACGCCGATACCTGGTTCGCTGGGAAGCGCGCACGGCGGGCATCAAATCGCCATCGGGCCTCGAATGGCGCGTCGCCGGCCAGCATGCGGCACTTCCTCCCAGTGAAGATTGGTCGCCCGGCGAACTCGCCGTAACGCCACGCGAACCGTTCACCGGTCTGGAACTGTTCTATCAGCGTCCCGTGGGCGAGCCGCGCGCCGAGGGCAACGTCGAACTGCGCCACATCCGGATGGAGGTCGCCCAGTGATCTGGATGTTGGCGGCAGTCCTATGGGCCGGAATCCTGGCCATGCGCATCGAATCGCGCTGGGCGCTTACCGCGTTCGATACGGCTCTATTCACTCTGGCCGCGGTCACCATCGTGCGGCCCCCCCCGCCAAGGGGATTTGCGCTCCGCATAAATCCCATTGGCGCGATCCTGGCCGCCGTCGCCCTGTGGGGCCTGCTTCAGGCGTCCACCGGCCTCAGTGCGGACGTCCAGCGCACGCTCGAATCGTCGCTCAACTGGACCGCGAACTGCGCGGCATTCTGTCTCGCGCTCCGTTGGACCGCGGACCGCGCCACGAGGCAGAAATTTCTCACCGCGCAGTTGATTTTCGCGCTGCTTCTGGCCATCGGCGCGATGATCTGGTTGTTCACCCAAGGGTCGCTCGCGCCCTTCGTATACCGCAACCAGTTCGCGGCATTTTTGGAACCCGCCCTAGGCCTGGCGATCGCGGCGGCGATTGGAGACCGCGCGCGACCCATACGCTGGGTGTTCATCGCCGGCGCTCTGTTCGCGGCGGTAGTGGCGGCGGGATCGCGCACTGGCTCCGCGATCTGCCTGGCGCTGCTGATCGCGCTGCCTCTGCTCGCCTACCTGCGCGGAGTGATCTCCGTCGGCGCGCTGGTGCGAGTCTCTCTGCTGGGCGCGGCGGCGGCCCTCGCGCTGGTCGCCGTCGCCGGCTGGCAGACCATCTGGGACCGCTTGCAGGAACCGAATCCATACGGCGTGCGCGCCGACCTCAACCGCTCCTCTTTAGACATGGTTCGCGAACGCCCGATCCAAGGCTTCGGCCTGGGCACTTGGTCGTCTGTGTATCCGAAATACGCCCGCTACGACGACGGCACCTTCGTCAACCAGGCCCACGACGACTGGGCGCAATGGGCGGTAGAAGGAGGAATACCACTGTTCCTGGCAATGCTGGCAGTGGTGGCTATACTCGCGCCGGCCGCGGCTAGGTCGCTCTGGGGGATGGGATTAATCGCGGTGTTCGTGCACGCCGCAGTCGACTATCCCTTCGAGCAAAGGCCCGCGCTCGCCGCGTATTTATTCGCGCTGATGGGAGTACTGGCGGCGGAAGGGTGAAGCGAGCTGTGTCGACGCCTAGTGGCTTGATCGTGACAACATCCCCTCCATTACTGTCGGGGTTCCACACACCAAATGGAACCCCGACAGTCATGGAGGGGATAGCACTACGGTAACGATTTCTTTTGCGACAAGTTGAGTTCAGATCACCCTTTCGGTGATGCGAACGTGCGCCTCAGTGATATGAATTCCATGTTTCTCAATGTCGTCTAAACATTCGTCGGTCCTGACGGCGGCTCGGGGCTCTTCGCCTCGGCTCATTTCTAGCGTCTTGAATGGGCTCCAAGGCCCGTGTTGCGGGGGCAGATTGCTCCCAGTCGCGTCCCTCGTGAATCCGAAGACGCGGCCTGTTCCTTTGAAAGCGTAAACTTCCATGAAGTGACTCCTCAAGCTGTTATCCACGTAACCGTTGGCAGGCCGGGCTCCAGGCACTGGCTAACTTACTTAAGTGGTCGTGGGCGGGGGCCACGCTGAAACTTCACCAGGTAGCGTAACACACCTCTCGGCGAGCCGCTTCCGTCCCGAAACCCTCCTGTCAGTAGCACACGATCTGTCCGCTGGAAATAGCACATGAAGTGTCCGCTCTAGCCGGGCGGGGGAATCTGGGAGTTGGAACCCAACCAGACGATCCCCGCCCGAGAAGTGGAGCGGATG
>Ga0182024_10001813_pt1 | contig 54074 bp, 47 predicted proteins | sample P32metaG_FD_120480 | JGI IMG/M metagenome (GOLD analysis project Ga0182024, IMG submission 120480) | Permafrost microbial communities from Stordalen Mire, Sweden - P3-2 metaG (Illumina Assembly) | ecosystem: Environmental > Terrestrial > Soil > Wetlands > Permafrost | place: Sweden: Stordalen...
ACTCTCCTGATTTCAATCCCATCGAGCAGTGCTGGGCGCAAGTGAAACAGAAACTACGCAAGCTCAAGGCCCGTTCTGTGGCTGCCCTCGAACAGGCGCTTGGCGAAACTCTCCCTGCGGTTAACCACGGCGAACGCCACGGGCGTGACCCCGGCTGCGCGAACTGCATCCAGAACGAGGACGGATTTTGGAGGGAACAGCTTCTCGAACTCTGAATTGAGGGCTGCCTTCACTAACGCTTCGAGCGCAGGCCAGCCTGGCAGCGCGCGGTGGCCGGTCACGCCGACACGGATTCGGTACGGAATGGGATCGAAATCTGACAACTCGCAGTACGGCTTCTTTCTTGTACCACAGGATGCCGAATCGACCAGAGCGTCTTACCGGACGGATCGCAGGGGCGCTCGGTCAAGGCGAACAAGGCGCAAGGCCCCGTCGGCCGCTGGTAGAATGGCACATCGCGGAAACAATGCCGGGGACACATCCAACTCAGCCATTTGAGGCCTATCGCGGCAGCGAACCGTACATTTTCGTGAGCTACGCGCACGGGGACAGCGAACTCGTGCTTCCTGAAATATCCCGATTGCATCACGCAGGCTATCGGATCTGGTACGACGAAGGCATTCCTCCCGGAGAGAATTTTCTCGAGGAGATCGCGAAGGTCTTGGAATCCGCGGACCTTGTCTTGGTGTTCATTTCGCAGCACGCCGTTGGCTCCCGTTATGTCAAGCAGGAGATTCACTACGCCGTTAAGCGTGACAAGAAACTTCTCAGGGTCGATCTCGCAGAGACGGCGTTACCGGGAGACCTTGATCTGGTAATCGGGAACAATCAGGCTCTCTTTCGGAACCGACCAAATAACTCTGCGTATTGGGCCAAGTTGCAGAATGCGATTCCGGATAGCTTGCGGGTGCAACGAGCGGCCGTTGCGCCCGCACTAGCCGAGCTTCCCACACCCCGTCAGCAGATTCTAAAAGGGACTGCATCGCCTGGTAGGAAAACAAAGCAGCGCACCTACTTGCGGGCCTCCGCTGTGCTGGCTGCTGGAATGCTGATTCTGGTTATTGGGTTTCGCGATTTTGTAACCGTTTCCCTTTATCGCGTTGGGGCGGCGACAGGCAGTGCGCACTATATGACGATGATCGGCGACAGTTACCTAACCGGCAACGGCGTCGCAAAAGACGACGCGCAGGCGTTGAGTTGGTTCCGCAAGGCAGCCGAAGCCGGCGACGCCGAGGGCTCCACGGACCTAGGTTCAATGTATTTGAACGGACAGGGAGTGAAGAAAGACGATGCCCAGGCGGGGATCTGGTATCGCAGAGCGGCAGAGGCGGGAAATGCCGCCGCGATGACGCGGCTCGGCGCTCTCTACGAGGAAGGGCGCGGCGTCACGAAGAACTACTCTGCGGCTGTGAGTTGGTACCGTAAGGCGGCACAGATAGGCGATGGAGAAGCAATTGGCCGGGTGGGAATGATCTACGAATACGGTTTGGGCGGTGCAAGAGATGACAATGAAGCCGTGAATTGGTACCGCAGGTCAGCGCAGGCCGGTGATAGCCTCGGCATGACGAATCTCGGCAATATGTTCCGCTATGGTCAGGGTGTCCAACAGGACTTTGCCCAAGGTGTGAGTTGGTACCGCAAGGCGGCAGAGGCGGGTGATGAACGCGCGATGGCGCACTTGGGAACGATGTTCTTATATGGCACAGGCGTGAGTAAAGACGAGGCGCAGGCTATGAGTTGGTTCCGAAGGACGAATGATCCGGAGGCACGCCGTGGCCTTGCCATTCTCAAGCGCGAGGAGAAGGAGCCGCCGGGAGACGATGCCCATAGGGCGGATAGATCTCGAAAGGCTGCACAGGATGGCAGCGCGGCGGATATCGCTATGCTCGGCGACCTGTATGAGCACGGTTTTGCCTTTCTGGCTAAAGATGAGGTCAAGGCAGAAAAATTGTATCGCGTGGCGGCTGAGGCAGGCGACGAAGTTGGCATGTTAAGCCTCGGTGCCATGTATGAACATGGGTTGGGTGGTCTTGCAAAGGACCGCGACTTGGCCAAGTTGTGGTACGAAAAATCTCTTTCTTCGGGAAGACGGTGAACCTCTCTAATGATGCCAGAACAAGGCTGGAAGTTTAGCGAGGCCGACCGCTTTTGTTCTTCGCGCTAGGTTTTGATTTGTTCTTCCGGCCACGCGTGTTCTTCGCGGGACGTCTTGACTCTTTTCCAAGGGTATGGCCATCTTGGTGCGCCCGGGCACCGCCTTCCGGTCGTTCACTGAGGCTGCACTCGGCACCACCCTCGCGCACTTCTTGTTCCGCAGGCATACCTACCGGGGGTGCGGCGCGCCTGGCCAGTTCTTCCAACGGTCGCCGAAGGAACGAAAGATGAGGCGCTTTGATGAAAGCATCCGAAATAGTTCGGACCCGTTGATTCGCGGGTAATAGACCAGCCGATTGCCTGACGGCGTCCCGTAGAATAGCCCATTCGGCCTTCGTGGTCTCCCCAATCTCTCCTGCCTCTTCAACCCTCCAGCCATCCGCTGTGCGGGTGTTCAGTTCAGTCTGCCCGGTCGGCGCGACTGGCAGATCTCTTTCAGTCTGCTTGGCTTCCCCAATCTCGTCGCACAGTTCAACCTGTCCACTAGACTCGACCAGCGGAGCAGTTCCTTCGGTCTGTTTCGCTTCATCACTTGGCCCAACTGCATCAGCCGGTCCGGACTCTTCAACCTGTTCGCTCAGCTCAACCAGTTCGGTCGGCACCGCCAGCAGAGGCTCCTCCTTCTGCGCACTTTCCGCAACTTGTACGGCTTCCCCGATCTCGTCGCACAGCTCAACCTGTCCAGTGGGTTCGACCGGCAGGGCAGTTCCTTCAGTCTGTTGCGCTTCATCACTTGGCCCAACTGCATCCGCCGGTCCGGACTCTTCAACCTGTTCGCTCAGTTCAACCAGTTCGGTCGGCACCGCCGGCAGAGGTTCCTCTGTCTGCACTCCATCCTCAACCTGTCTGGCTTCCCCGAACTCACCGCTGAGCTTAACCTGCTGGGATGGCGCGACTGGCAAAGCCCCCTCTGCATGCGGGGTGTCGACAAGCTCCTTGGGTGAACCAATCGGCACGCTCACGTTAGCCAGATCGGAGATGTGAACTTGGCTGATAATTTCTACTTGCCCCGATCTCTTCTGAAGCCTCGCCTCTGCGACTTGACCAGCCTTCCTTACCTGCCGCGTTCCCGACTTCCCTTCACTTTCGAAAAGCTCCTGAATACCTTTTAGGGCCTCAAAAGCTTCTCGCCCTTTCTCTTCCGCGTTAAAGGTTGCCCGCAACGCTTCGCTGCCAACGACGAAGTCACAAAAAGCCAAGAGTGATTCGGGGGATTGTCGCTCGATGACATCAGCGAAGTGAGTAAGGAATCCAATTCTGGTAGCAAAACCACCCTCGCTTCGCAGCACGTCTGCCGTATTGAGAAGCAATTCGGCAGACTTCCCACCAGCCATGCACGCTACAGTGGGAATCACCAAAAAAGCGGTTTCAAACTGGCGGACCATAACATTGGCCAAACCTTCCGGCGTGGCCGTGACGCGTTCCTCTCGAAGTGTTCTGGCCGGATTCCACGAGAGCTTCGCAAGGAGCCGGGCAAGAAAACCGGCAGCGCGAGTTTCTGCAGGCGGTGTCTGATCACCCATCGTCTCGCGCCCCAACAATTCCTAGTGTCATGCAGTGACAACATCTCTGCGCTGAAGCGCCTCCGGTTCGCCGTAGGTTGCCACGGCGCTCGGAACGACGATAGCGATCGTCGACATCATTCCAAAAAACGACCCCGTCGCCATTATGATTCCAAAATCCCGCAGCAAACCAGGGCAGAAAAGCGCGACACCCAAGGCCGAGAGTGTCGTCGATGCCATTGTTAGAATCATACGGCGGCTAAGCTTCTCCAGCGTTACGGCGACGATATCGGCAGTGTTGCCTCTTGCGGTGCTCTTCAACTCGGTTCGAAGGTGGTATGCCACAATGATCGAATCATAAACGGAGTACCCAACAATTGCCAGCAAAGAGCTGACAATTGGCAGCGATAGCTGGACAGAGTACAGACTCAGTGCCCCCGTAGAAATGACCGCGTCAAGCAGCATCGCGGCGACAACTGCAACGGCCACCTTGAAGCCGCAAAGATTGGAAAGCAGCGTCAATAGCAAGAATGCACCGACGCAAGCGCAGATTAAGAACCTCTGCATGCTGATGCCTGTCACCGTGGCGCCGGCCGATACAGAACTCTTTTGAACAAAATGCACCGGGAGATTGCTGTTAAGGTGGGTCACAAGGCCATCGACTTTGATTGCATACCGGGATTCCACGTTGGAGTCGGGAACAAATCCCGGAACCAAGAAAAGATACGTGGCGGCTTGGCCATTGTGCAACGTACTGTCGTCGACCCGTCGGACTGAGCACCTTGTTCCAAAATAGTCTGCCGCCGCCCTTTCGAGTTGGCCGGGGTCGAACTCGCGGTCTGCTTGAATTGTGATTTCCGTGCCAGGCTGAAAGTCGATTCCGCGAACCAGTCCTCTGCTCGACAGTAGGCCGATCGCTACAACCGCCCCCAAACCGTAAACGAGCCGTAATTCTCTTCTGTAGTTGGAAAGGTTGAATCTGATACGAAGTGCCGGGCGCAGGCGTGGTGAATTCCTCAGGCCGTTGAGAACCCAATCCGAGTCCAGCAGTGTCTGGACGACAAGCCGCACGAAGCCCAGCGCAAACGCAATAGCCAGAATCATCGTGATCACAAGACCGGTGACGGGCTCGCCGAGAAAATAGAGAGGTAGGACGGGGAGAATGCTGGACAAATTTGCCATCCTGACGATGGGCCATTCGCCGAGAAAAGCTTGCCGCACGGCTAGGACTATGCTGCGCATGTCCATTCCGCCGGTCTTGTCGTCTCGGATCCTGAACAGGATTTCTTCGTTGATCAGGATGACGTTATCGATGCAAACTCCGCTCATGATCCCCAAGCCGCAGAGAGAAAGCAAGCTAAGAGCAAAGTATCCCTGAGAGGAAAGGAAGTAAATGATACTGGCCTGAACCGCTTGCCCCAGCAGAATGATAAAGAATAGCTCAGGGTTGTTCGAGTAAGAAAGAAACAGAATCAGGCAAATCGTTGCCATCCCAATGCCCAAGACGCGGAACGCATTGTTCAGCATCTCCGGTCCCACCGACCTGCTCAGTTGCCGTTGCTGAGTATTATCGAACTTTACCCGCAGCGGGCCGGCCTTCAGAAGTTTCTCTATCTCGTGAGCTCGTTCCGCCGTATAATGACCGGTGATCTCACCTTGCCCCTGGATGCCGCCTTCGGCGACAACTGTGGCGCGCACCATGATCACGTCGTCCAGACAGATCCCGATGGTCTTTCCGTAGAGTGGTCGGGTTGCGTCAAGCCACTCCTGTTCGAATTCCTGCCTGGGCCCGAAGACGACGGCGAATCCGGATGCTTCAGTTTCGGTCGCATCCTCACGACTCACATGAACGTTGGCGTAGTCGAACTTGGAATAGTCCATGATTGATGGACCCACGTCTTGACACAACTGGTCGTCTGTAGCGCGAAAGCAGTGTTCCGGAGGAGCCGGCGGATGTTCATTTCCTTCCTGGACCACACGGAACGTGAGCACCTGAGGATTTCCGATCCGGTCAATTACGTTCTGCAAATCCTGAATGCCTGGGACCTCGACAATAAGAGATCGATCACCAGCTGTTCTGACGCTCAATTCCTTTCGGCCCTCGAACTCTCGCAGGCGGAATCTAAAAACGCCTTTAGCTTCATCAAGCGCCTTCTGCGTGGCCTCCGATGTCGTGATTCCTCTCGCCAAAAGATCGGGCGCGTTCATCTCGTATTCCAGCCGGATTCCGTCCTGGAAATCCATGCTGCCCCGGGGCTCCGGCCACTTGCCAGTTAGCTGCCTTAAGACCAATGGCCATATCGCTATCGCCAGTAACACAAACCAGATAAACCATCTGCCACGCATGATCGATTAAAGTCGCTTTCTTTGGAGCGGCGGGTCGGGTCCACAGGTCGAATGAACCTGCACGAGGTGACGATGACACCTTCGAGCGGTCCCACGAATGAAACGAGCATTCTACCATCAGGCGGACCGCTGCGGATTCACCCGGGAATCTATCGGGGCGGGTGAACATGACGGGCGGCCCGAGGCCCCGACGAGTCCACAGACGGGCCACTTTAATGAAGACCGGCGCGGAAGATGCGGAACAGAGCGAATTTCTGCAATTGAGTTTTTGCTATACTTGATCGTTTCAAATGGCCGGGAAGCATCGCAACGACAGAAGAGGTATAGAATGTTCAATAAGCGTCTATTTACTGGTTCGGCGTCCCCCGAAATACCGTCCTTCCAAGAGTTCCCGAACATCCCAGCCGAGTATCACTACTTACAGAATCTGAAGTGCCCGAAGTGCGGTCAGACGGTCAAAGCTGATCGCCGGGGATCGCGGCCGAATCTCGATAAGAGGCGCATGGAGGATCGCTGGGAAGCGCAATGCCCAGCGTGCCCGTGGCGCATGGAGATGACGATGGCAGTTCCCTTCATGGAGCAGCTGGTCAAGAGTCTCCTCGGCGAAAAGTGAAAGCCGCACAACTAAATTCCCTAGTGGACAGGGCATTCTTTGATGAGTGGCTCGCCTTGGTTGCCGAACCCATCGCGCGCATTCCTCAGCCGCACACGCGCGACACCGGCGCGATGGCCAGTCTGGCGTGCCAGATGGCTGTGATGGCGGTGCTACAGGGCCGCGGTAAGATGCCATCGGACCAGGAGGTCGCTGCCGACTTCGCGATGGAGTTCGTGGCGCGAGTGTGGCCAATGGTAGTGTTCCGCGGTCGTCCTGATGATCTCCCTCGGTTCGGGCCGTGGACTGACGAATCCTCGATCCTCGCCAACTTGCGTGCTGCTCATGGCTTCCACGCGCTGATGCAGTCTCTGAGGGGAGTTCTGGATTCGTTCCCCAGCCTGAGCGCGAGTGATCGCAGTGAATTGGTTTACCGGAGTCCGGTGGCGACCGTTTGTACGGATCGGTTGCTAACCGCCGCTGAGATCCGGGCAGTCGAGAGCGTCCCCGCTTCCTTGATTCTCGAATACCTCGACCGCCAGATGGAATTCTGCCTGAATCGAGGTGGCATAAAGGTGCAGCCCGCAACACACGAGCTATTTCAGGGCGTTCCATCGGATACCTGCCCGCATCTACGCGAGGAAGCCCTATCAATCAGTGATCGCCTGTCGGCGCACGGGCGGTTTCCGGAGCCGCCACCGGCCAACCATCGCGATGATTTTGCGCAGCTTCGGGGGATGCCGAATGGGACGGCAGAAAGTCTCCTGCGCGCCGCGCTCTACCCAAGTTCATACGAAGGTGCCCGTCAACTGCTGCTGTCGGATTCTTTCCTGACGCGAGTGACGGAACGGGACGCGCGATCCCGCGACCGGACCGGATTCAAGTTCTGGCCGGACCTGCATATTCCGATGGCGTGGGCAACCGAACGCGCGCTCGTCGAGGCTTTGAAGATATACTACACTTCGCTGTTTCCACAATTCTCGATCCGCGAGATCGCCGGGATCATAGTCCGAACCCCGTTAATCATATTTTTGGAGTGTGCGCGCCCGCGCACAATGTGAGCGATGGCAAAGGCGCTCCCGGTAGTCCGCCTGTTCATCTCTTCGACCTTTCGCGACTTGGAGGACGACAGGAACGAACTGGCCAAGCAAGCTGTTCCACAGCTTCGCCGCCTTTGCGAGGAACGCGGCGTGGTCTGGAGCGATGTGGACCTGCGTTGGGGAGTCACTGAGGTCCAAGCCGAACGCGGCGAAACGCTGCCTGTGTGCCTTGCGGAGATCGACCGATGCCGGCCCTATTTCATCTGCATTCTGGGTGAACGCTACGGATGGACGCACTACGATCTTTCGGATGAGTTGCTGGAATCCTATCCGTGGCTGACCTCCTGCATCGGGGCAAGCATCACCGAAATCGAGATCGTTCACGCCGCCCTGCACGACCAGTCCACGGCGGACCACGTATGGTTCTATTTCAAGCGCAGGACGCCGCGAAGCCCTGCAGTGCCGCAGCGACCCAAAGCAGCATTTTCGCGGCTATTTGGTGCGGCACCTTCGGTGAGTGCTCCGGCCGGACAAATCGAACCTCAGGAACGCCGACGCAAGCTGGCGGTGTTGAAGCGGCGCATCCGCGCGAGCCATCTGCCGTGGCGTAGGTATTCGACGCCCGGGGATCTGGCGCAGGCGGTGGTCCAAGATCTTGCACGCGCCATCAATGTGGATTTTCCTGCAGGCAGTGTCAGCGATCCGCTCCTGCGAGAGACTGACCTGCAAGAAGCCTATGCCGCCAATTCAGCCCCCTTATACGTTCGCAGCTGGCGGAACCATCAACTGCTGGACGACGCTCTACGGCCGGAAAGAGCGAAAGTGCTGCTCACCGGGCCAGCGGGGTGCGGCAAGTCTGCGCTGCTGGCAAACTGGAGCACGAGGCTGATTTCGGCAATCCCCGATGCATTCGTGTTCCGCCACTTCGTGGGGGCCACGCCGACGAGTACGGATTGGATCTCCATGGTGAGGCGTCTGGCCCGCCAATTGTGCGACGCCGCGGGAATTAAGCGCGAAATTCCCTCCCAGCCGTTCGCGCTGCGGACATTCGTTGCGGAAATGCTAGTGAAGGTAAGCCAACGCGCGAAGGTGCTTCTGATCATTGACGGCGTGGATCACTTGGAGAACCGCGATGCGGCCCGGGAACTGCGATGGCTGCCAGACCCGCTGCCAGCGAGCACCATGGTGATCATTTCCGCAGGAGAAGGGCCGGCACTGGACGCGCTGCGGAAGATCGGGTTCGAATCCGTCCCGATGGCGGAGATCAGCCGGTTCGAGCGCGCGAAGATCATCATTCGGCGTCTCCGCCATTTCGGTAAGCGACTAGACCACCCGCACGTGAAGAAGCTGGTGGAGAGCGGTCAAACAGGAAATCCGCTATTCCTCGCCACGGTTCTGGATGAACTGCGCGTGATCGGAGCCTATGGGTCGCTGGGATCCCTAATCGACAAGTATGGGTCCCTGCCGTCGCTCGAAGCGCTGTACGCGGCCCTGCTTGATCGCTATGAACGCGACTATGGCCAGCAAAGGACCGATCTGGTGAAGGACGCACTCTCCATCATCTGGACCGCCCGGTATGGGGTAAGTGAAAGGGAACTGTTGGACATGCTCGGCGGGGATGGTCAACCCATGCCGACCGCATACTGGTCGCCGCTGTTGCTGGCCGCGGCCGATGCGATGCAAAGCAGTTCGGGCCTGATCGGTTTCGCGAATCCGCATTTCCGGACGGCGGTGGAGCAGCGCTATCTTCGGACCGCCAAGGCGCGGCAAGGAACTCACCGGCGGTTTGCCCAATTTCTGGCCATATCGGGATCCCCAGAGAGGAAATGCGAAGAACTGCTGTGGCAGTTGATCGAAGGCGAGGACTGGCGCGGACTGGAACGAGCCTTGAGCGATCTGGAGTTCATTGCGGCGATGGGGAAACGCGAGATCGCCGAACTACTAGCGGCATGGAAGAAACTGACCGGCGCGACAGGCCGCCGCATGGCCGACTGTTACCACGATGTAATTGAACACCCGGACTTGCACCAGGACTGCCTCTCCTCGATCCAGCGAATGCTTCATTGCGGCGGTTCGCACGCAGATGTCGCCCGGCTGGCCGAGTTCGGACTGGAGAGCGCCCGCGCGGTCGGTAACAGCTTCAACCTCGCCGTGGCCCACCACAACCTGGGAATAGCGCAGGATCTGCAAGGCCGATTTCGCGAAGCGGTTGAGAGTCTCGCGGCGGCGGAGAAGATCTTCCGGGATATTGATTACCCGCGCGGGCTCCTCGGCGTCTTGACTAGCAAGTGCGCCTGCTTACGGGAGGTGGGCGCGCTTTCACAAGCGCTGGAGGCGAGCAAGGATGCGGAAGAGATTGCCCGGGAGTTAGGCGATTTCGAGGCCTTGACGAGGTTACTCAACAACAAGAGCCTAAGTCTCAAGTCTCTTGGCCGTCACACGGACTCGCTCGACGCCCTGAACGAATCGGAAAAGCTGGCTCGCGACCTGGGAGCCACCGAGCACCTCATAACTGTGTTGGACAACAAAGCCTCTCTACTTATGGTGAGCACGGACTCGGCGAAGCAGATTATGGATGTGGTACTGGAAACCGAACAGTTGGCGCGGGATCACGGCATACCAACGGCCCTGGCAGTGGCGCTGAATAACAAGTCGGTAACACTTCGCCTATCCGGCGCGCTCGCCGAAGCGATCACCGCACTCGAGGAGGCCGAGCAAATCGCCGAGCAGATCGATGATCGGGTACTCAAAGCTACGGCAATGATGAATCGTTCCCAAGTATTAAAGGCGCAAGGTAACTTTGAGGGTGCCTTCGAGATGTTCGGAAGCGCGGGAGACCTGTGGCTTGCGGCCAGCCGTCCCAAGGGTGTAGCGAAGTGTCTCGACAACCAGGCTTTGCTCTTCGAGGAGACACGGCAGCCGGAAAGCGCGCTGGCATTGAGACAAGATGAAGAGAAGGTTTGCCGCGACGCCGGGTTCCGCATGGAACTTGCGTATTGCCTGATCAAGCAGGCGGAGCTCTTGGCCGTACCACTGGGACGTCCGCAGGAGGCGCAGAGGATTCTAAAGGCAGCCATGGAGATGGATGACCTGGCGGATTGGCCTGGGGTGGCCCGGTATGGCACCCGAGTACAAGGGTACGTAGCGTCGGCGATGATGCATTAGTTTCTGTTGGTTCGTCGGTTGAAGTCCCAAATTGCGAGAATCCTCTTGGCGTGTCCAAGAACTGGGCGGAACGTACTTCAAGCGTCTCTGTCGTAATCATTGAGCATTCCCCGAGGGTGCTTCGGTACTGGATTGGACCGTCGCGATTTGACAGCCCGGTTCAGCATGATGCGCACGTTGCCAACGCCCTTGATGATTTATATTCACCAGCCAAGATTTTACCGGAAACAATTGAAGATAAAGTCCTTAGTGCTCTTATTCAAAGCACCGAGCCGCTCGGCATTTCCTTCGTGTAGCGCTTGGGGAGCCCAAAAACCCTTAAAACCGCATGTTTATAGGAGTTCCGTGTGGGTCGTCCCACCCGGCCCCGAACCCGCCCTTACCCTGTTTTAAGCCGATTTTCGCCTGTTTTTGACGGGGCTCCCGGGAAAGTCCCTACAGTCCTTTCCCGCGATTCACTCGTTGGTTTTCTGCGACACGTTAGCCGCATGTTAGCTTTCAAGTGCGCCGGGGCCGTTCTTCAACCACGACGCGGGGCGCACCACCGCGAAACTGTGCCGTGCAGCGGGCGGAGAATTAGAGCAAATCCAAATGCTGCTCGGCCATTCATCGGTTCAGACCGAGAGGTACCCGGGCACAAAGCAGGATCTTGCGCACGCGCCCCAATGACCCGATCAAGTTGAAGCTGTCGGTCTGAGCATACTAGGGTGGGTTCGCCCGGCCCGCCTGTCCAGCAGGACTGATCAAAAGTAAGCGGCGGTAAGACGAGACTCGGTCTCATGGCTCGCGGAATCTGCAAGTTGCAGATTTCAGGTTACCGCTGCTGCTACTTCTGCCGTCGCTCCCGTAGGGCATTCCCCCAAATTGCCCAAATCCGTCGTCGGCTCGAAAGAAACGACCGCTCCAAGCAGCGTGGGAGTTCCCTAACACGGTACACTCGTATTCTGGAAAGGCAAACAACAGGCGAAATGCCTCAGCCACCGCACCCGAAGATTTACCATATCGTTCACGTTGATCGGCTCGCGTCGATTGCAACTGGCGGGCATTTGCTCAGCGATGCGGTGATGTCAGGCCGTCAGGGAGCTGGCACGACGATCGGGATGAGCAAGATAAAGAAACGCCGACTCACTCTTCCCTTAGCAAGCCATCCACGACTCAATGTCGGAGAGTGTGTTCCGTTCTATTGGTGCCCCCGTTCGGTAATGCTATATCTCATCCACTGTGACAATGATCCGGATCTCATCTATCACGGGGGTCAACAGCCGATTGTCCATCTGGAGGCAGATTTCCAGAAGACCGTTAAGTGGGCAGCAAAAAACGAAAAGCGCTGGGCGTTCACCTTATCGAACGCGGGATCTTACTATTTCGAGGATCGCTGTCAACTCGCGCAACTCTGCGAGATCGACTGGAACGCCGTGGACGCCATCTGGTGGTCCGGTCCCCGCGTGTCATCGGATGTCAAGGAAAAGAAGCAGGCTGAATTCCTGGTTGAAGAATGCTTCCCTTGGGGCCTGGTCGAGCGGATCGGCGTCTATTCGAAGCCGATTGCCAACCGCGTGGATCAGGCATTAACGGGTGTCGCGCACCGCCCCCTTATTGAGACGAAGAGAGATTGGTACTATCCTGACTAAAACGGAGTTCGATGTGATTGAATTCAAAAAAGGCGATATCCTCGCGGCAAACGTCGAGGCACTCGTTAACACCGTCAACTGCGTCGGCGTGATGGGCCGTGGAATTGCGCTTCAATTCAAGGAAGCTTTCCCAGACAACTTCAAAGCGTATGCGAAAGCATGTAACCGGCAAGAACTTCAACCGGGCCGGATGTTCGTGTTTGAGAGACAGCAACTGGGGAATCCGAAATTCATTATCAATTTCCCTACGAAGCGACACTGGCGGGGCGAGAGCCGTCTGGGGGATATCGAAGAAGGCCTCAAGTCTCTCGTCAACGAGATCCGAGAACGCAACATTCGATCAATTGCTATCCCCCCGCTCGGAAGTGGGCTCGGCGGTCTGAATTGGAGAGATGTTCGACCGCGCATCGAGAAGGCGCTCTCCCGCCTCGAAGACGTGTCAGTAGTGGTTTATGAGCCCCTCAACGCTGCACCAGAAGCGCGAAAGGCAGCGAAGGTGCCGGACATGACTGCCGGACGTGCTGCCCTCGTGGGATTAATGGGCCGTTATCTCGCCGGGCTCCTCGATCCGTCGTTAACGCTTCTGGAAATTCACAAGCTGATGTATTTCATGCAGGAGGCAGGCGAGCCACTCAGGCTAAGGTATGCCGTAGCTCCCTACGGGCCCTACGCGGAGAACCTGCGCCACGTGCTTAAACAGATCGACGGGTATTTTGTTTCGGGCTACGCCGATAACGGCGACGCTCCTGATAAGGAATTGAGCCTGGTGCCGGGTTCCACTGAAGACGCCGACAGGTTTCTTCTAAATCATCCGACCACACGAAGCCGTTTCGGACGCGTGGCGGAACTCGTGGACGGTTTCGAGACACCATTCGGATTGGAACTTCTTTCCACTGTCCACTGGGTCTGTACTCGCGATCACGCAACAGACGCAGCCGAGGTCATTTCTAAGGTCTATTCCTGGAACGACCGTAAGCGGCAGTTCACTCCACGCCAAATTCTGATTGCTCGCGACGTGCTCGCAAGGAAGGGTTGGATTCCCGTTACGAATTCGACCGAAACGCACACAGCCACACCGTAGGTTTTTGCCCCAAACAAGAACCGCCGGGCGAGGCACAATCAGGGAACGCGATGCGTAAAGCTGAAGTCAGCAAAATCCTCCGGAAGAAGTACATCGCATACCGTGATGAGGCAATTAAGATTGTCCAGGGTCTTCCTCCGGATTCGCGCCAGAGCGGCGACGATTCCGGGCTGGAAGACGTATGGGAAGAATTTAAGATTCAGGTCCAGCGCGAAGAGTCAGGGGTGTTTGATCTCTACGTCGAGACTATCGAAGGACTCTGTGAAGATCTGGTAAAGCGGCTTCCCGATCATGAGCTCGAATTGCTGTGGCTCGACGCCGACGCGTACTTCGATCATGACGACGAGAAGGGACCGCCCGGTCGCGATGAAATGACGGACGGGATCGCGCGTGAACTTTATCAACTGGTCCTCAACCGGGCCGCTGACGAGGATCTGAAGTTCGATCCGGACGAGGCACGCCAGGCCGAAGCGTTCCAGGATGATCTCATGCTTTCCAGCGAACCACGCTATGAGCCCAAAACCTGAATTGCCGTCTCCAGGATCGAGGCAACTGCTGTTCGTCACGGCCTATCACAATCTTCCGGGCATCTCCGAAGGCGAATGGATCGCCTATTTTGCTACTGAGGAGACAAACCGTCTTCGACAGGAACTAGCCAGCTACATCAATCACCAATTGGACCTGTTTTCAGTAAACTCCGACTACGCGGAGTACTTTTCGCTGGCGGATTACGATAACCCCGCCGACTCGATCAGCGATTCGGAAGTTGAAGCATTTCGTTCGGCTCTGAGCCCGGCCGAGCGACACACCAGCATCAATGACCTGGACTCGTATGAGTTGCTGCGCGGATTCCGTGCCGTCATCCTCAGTCGGATTGCCTCGGGAGATCTGACAGAGACCCGTAGTGTTAGCGCCGGTCTAAAACAACCGCAGAAGCGCCAGTTTTGAAGGCGCGGAGAACGCGGAATTTGCGGTTGGTGCACACGAATGCGCAGCACCGAAAGGAGCGTTCTCGGCGGCGAGAGTCGGGGAGCGGGTAAGAAAAGTGTGATTCAGCCGATAGGCGACCCTCCCGCGCCGTCAGCAGGAACAGGAACAGTGGAAGACCTGACGTATTTGGCGTCCGGCCGGACCGATTCGATCACGAGGTAGAGTTTATTGGCACTGTTGACTTTGCCCGCTACGCAATAGGCCACATCGGGCCGGACGAGCTGAGCTTTGGTGAAGTCGTAGAGCCGGTAAACGCGCTTCGTGTCGAGGTCCCGCAACAAAAACACCGCACACGACGGGTAGACTTCTCAAAGAAGCCGTGGAGACACGATCCATACCATGCGTTTATCGGGGAGACTTTCGCGCCGCTTAAGCCGCTGATCGATATTTTGCACGGGCTCGTTCACAACGACGCCTGGCCCCGCAACGAACTCGCGATTGGCGAATTAGTATTGATCGTCTACTACTTCAAACAGGTGATCGAAGAACAATGGCAGGCGTAACCTACATCGTCGATCGCCTGTTCGAGCGTGCGCAACTCGTACTGGGTTCCGGCAAAAAGGCGCAGAAAGTGGAAATCAGCCATGACCACCGAGAATAAACCTCCCGATGAAAAGGGGAATGAAAAGTCCATGCCCGGCCCTGTTCGCGAAACGATTTCACCGAGCGGCATCGACTTGCGACCCGAACCGGAGAAATCGCCACGAATCAGCAAGAAAGCTGCCGGTTTGATCGTGCTGGTCGGGTTAGCAGTGCTGGGAGAGTTCATGTATGGCGGATTGAGACGTCAACACCAACAGGCTGTGGCGGCGGAGAGAAGCCCGTACAAGAAGGTAGAGCCGGCGCGACCAGACGAAGTGGAACAGGCTCTGACGCTGGCTAATTCCGCAACAGGTCGCGCGGATACAAAGCCCGAAGTCTTTCCCGGCGAGGCCGATGATCCAAATCAATTACAGCGAACTGACACTGATCTACCGAAGGAACGAATCGTAGTGCGTCGTGCGTCGGCACCTACTCGTCCGCCGGTTGCTCCCGCGCTGGTAGCCCGTGAAGTCACTCCGGAAGAGCGAGCTTTGGCGGCTGCATATACGTTGGAACAGCAGGCCCGGCTGGCACCCACAGGGATTCGAGTGGAGTCCTCCATCGCGAACCGTCCAGGAACATCCGACGTTGCTGCAACGGGGATACCTGTCACCGACAACAGCGCTCCTCAACTGGCAGCCATTGCACGCGCGCTAACTCCGGGAAGCCCCGCCGGAACTGGCGCGGCAGGCGGCGCGACAGGGAGCAGCGAATATGACGGTCAGAACCTTCAGGCGCAGAAGGAATCGTTCCTGGAGAAGGCGAGAACCGGAAACGTGGTTGAGGACTACCTGAAATCCACGCGCACGCCACCCCTTTCGCGTTTTGAGATCCAGGCTGGCTGGGAAATTCCGGCAGCACTGGAACAGGGCTTGAACTCGGACCTGCCTGGGGATTTGAAAGCGCTCGTGATGTCGAACGTGTACGATACGGCGACCGGCCAATACTTGCTGATACCCCAGGGATCCAGGCTTGTTGGCTCATACAACTCGCGGGTCGGCTACGGCCAGAACGGAGTGCAGGTCGCCTGGCAACGCGTGATCTTTCCCGACGGATCGGCCATCGATTTGAATGGCATGGAGGGACTGGACGCCCAGGGCAATGCGGGTCTTCGGGACAAAGTGGATCACCATTACAAGCAATTGCTTGGCGTCGCGGTCCTGACGAGCATGTTTGACGCGGCCCTGGCTATCACACAAAGCCGGCAGCAGAGCGTTCTTCTCTATCCGAGCCCAGCCCAGGAAACGGAAGGCGCCGCGGGTCGAGACGTGAGCCAACTCGGCGCGCAGATCACCCGGAAAAATCTCAACGTTCAGCCGACCATCAAGATTCCAGCGGGTTACAAGTTCAACGTCAGGGTCAATCGGGACATTCTTTTCGAAGAGCCCTACAGTCCAGTGCAGCCGGTGGGCCCCAACGGTGTTGTCGCAGGATCGAGAAAATAACCCCTCCAACGAGTGGGACGGTGATGGAGGTATGAATGCCCGGATCTGCTATCCGACCTAACAACCCGCCTGACCCCCTTGACGGGCCAGCGCGATCAACCGTACATACGGACAGCGAAGGAACTCTCCACCGTGATCCGGACCCTGTGCGTTTTGAGCCCCTGCTGGACAGCACAGCAGCTGCCAGGCTTCTCCAGATCCATCCCAAGACCCTGCAGAAACTGGCGCGCATCGGTCGCGTACCGGCACACAACGTTTGCGGCCTTTGGCGTTTTCGCGCCTCGGAACTGGACGACTGGCTGACAACTGCGATATCTTCAAAGTGCCACTCGCGCTCGAACTGAAGGTGAGGAAACCTTGTTCAATAGAGCGCGTTATCAATTCGGAAGTTTTCGGCAGAAGAAACGAGCCAAAGGGCCAAACGCGTGGGAGTTCCGGTATTACGAAATCGTCGATGGGGTTCACAAGCGCAGTCACATGACGCTTGGAACCGTCGCCGAGCATCCGACCGAAACTTCCGTACGAAAAGCCGCGGAGGCGTTTCTTCTAAAACTCAATTCAGAAGCTCCATCGACTGTTGTTCCTCGATTCGAAGCAGTGATCGACCGGTTTGTGACGGAAGAGTTCCCCGAACGTCATTCGACCCGGATGTCTTATCGATCAAACGTCGAGGGGCACATCAGGCCGAAGTGGAAAGACTACCCTTTGGACAAGGTCAAGGCAGCGGCTGTGGAGCAATGGCTCAAGCAGCTGGCTTTGGCCCCGAAGACTCGCACCCATATTCGGAGTCTCATGCATTCAATGTTTGAGGCGGCGCAGCGATGGGAACTGGTTGATCTTGGGAAGAACCCGATCAGCCTCGTCCGCGTGAAAGGAGGAAGCAAACGAGCAAGTAGACCGCAAATACTTACAAACGAGCAGTTCTACAAAGTTCTCGAATTCATACCCGGCAAATACCGGCTCATGGTTCTGGTGGCTCAGTGTCTGGGCCTTCGTGTGAGCGAGATTGTTGGGTTGAAGTGGGAGGACTTCGATTTTGACTCGGGGACGGTTCTGCTTCAACGCAGTGTCGTTCACGGCAGAGTTGATTCCGTGAAAACGGAGTATTCCCAGGACCTGATGCCGCTGGATTCAGCCTTGGCAGCATTGATCCTCGATTGGCGGGGAGCGGCTCTACCTGAGAGCCGGAGCGAATGGGTATTTCCGAACCCGGTTACGGGGCGGCCATATCATCAGGAATCGATTCAGAAACGATTCCTGAAACCGGCAGGCGAGAAGGCCGGGCTCGGCTTTTCAGTCGGCTGGCACACGTTCCGTCACACATACCGAGCATGGCTGGACGACAGCGGTGCGCCGATGACGGTTCAACAGCAACTCATGCGTCACGCCAGTATTCAGACCACGATGAACGTTTACGGTAGCGCTATGCCGAATACCAAAAGGAAGGCGAATCGCAAGATCGTGCAGATGGTTCTTGGGGAGCCTAAAAGGCCGACCGGAACAGGGTAAAACGAAGTGTTTTTTGTTAACAGGGGTTTTTGGGGGTTTGCCGGACAACCTCCAAACCGTGCAACTAATTGAGAGAATTGGTTGCGGGGGAAGGATTTGAACCTTCGACCTTTGGGTTATGAGCGTGCCGGGCATTGGCTATGTAGTTCATAACAAGGCACGAGTGGCACTCGAAAGAGCCTTCAGGAACCCTCGGAAACGGGCATTGGGAGTTGATCGGGAGTCGAAATGGACCTTTGGGTTTTCTCCCCATGCAGTGGGAGTTGGCTGATATTGATCCCTCGCGATTTGCCCCATGGTGGCAGATCTCCTATCATGGAATCAGTGATGACGGCAGAGCAAAAGAGCGCGCTTGCGGGCGTGGTGACCATCGACAAGGAGGTCATGCACGGAACGCCCTGCTTTGCACATACGCGAGTGCCGGTGCAAACGCTCATCGACTTTCTGGAGACGGGCGAAACCATCGACGATTTTCTGGCCGTCTACCCCTCCATTCTCCGGCAGCACGTTTTCTCGTTTCTCGAACTGAGCCGCGATATCGCAATCGATCAACTGGCATGCGCGTCGTAATAGACGCCTCCATCGATCCACGTCTGGTCGAAGCGTTTCCGGGCCATGACGTCCAGACCCTTTTTGATCTCGGCTGGCAACAACTGAAAGACCATGTGCTGGTGAAGCGACTGGCGTGTGATGTATTCATCACTGCCGATCGGGGTTTTGAACACGAGCACAATCTTAAGTCATTGCCGTTCGGCATCGTCATTGTTCATGTGACCCGGAACAAAATCACTTTCTATCGACCGCTCTTCCCGCAACTGCTCAATGCGGTGGCGACGATCAGGGCCGGCGAAGTGGTTCATGTTTACGGTCTTCCAGCGGACTGACCGCACGTCTCAGCTGGGCCGTCGCCGACATGCAGGAACTCGCCCCGCTCGGCCAGGCTTTGGCCCGACGAAGCAATTGTGCAACAGCTTGTTGCACAAATTTCGTGGGGAACCGTCCGCATACTCGATTTCCCTAATCTCGTTTTTGCTGTCCAAAACCTTTTTCGTGAGCCGCTGCCGACCGACGCATGAAGAAAAGGCGAAAAGCGCTCTACCTTCGAGCGCCATACGGGATGCGTCTAACGCTGGTGGGCTTCACTTCCCGTGAAGGGTCAGGCGTCTCCAGTTCGAGGACTTCGTATGGGTAGGTCCGCCCGTCCACCGTCACCGTCAAGGTCCACCGTCACCGCCTGTCTATCTCCACTGATCGAAACGACCGTGGCACCACCCGTGAAACTTGGTTGCTGGTGGGGATGTTGGACTCTATACCGAACTCGATCTTTTGGTTCTAATCTGACCATATGGCTGCCCCTTCCTTGCGAATCCGTACCAAGCCCATTATATAGCGAACAAAAGCCGAATATCGATACCCTGTCCCGGTGTGACGATGTTCGGATTCGATGACGGGCAAAGACGGCCAGTTTCATACACTGGAATGCGAAGCCGAAATCCTCTTCAGCGCCAGAACACCCTCCAGCAAGCCCACAGCGCCTCAGTTCGATCCGCACTGGCCCGGTGGAAATGGGTAGAGGTCACCCTGCCTTCTGTTGAGCCTCTTTCGCACGAATCGTGTTAGCCACGCCAATCATCCACTCGTCTTTGTAGGCGAGTTCTTCATGTTTGCTCCCTAAAATTTCCTGTAGCGGCTCAAAACCGCTTTTGAGTCCCGAGGATAGCCGTCTGCGAACGCTCCAAGAAACCACATCCGCCGCCTGAAGAGCGAAATTGTCATCGTCGGATTCAAACCCGATGCTTCCGAAATTGAACCTGTCGCCGCCCTTGGAAGTTGCCATCTCTTTTTCAGCGTGGGCTACATCTGGCCGATAGGGGTTGCCAGTGTCGAGCAAATAGTTAATCGAACCCTTGAACCCGCCCTTCTTTATCGCAGCATCGTTCATCATCGCAACTTGCAAGAAGCTGGCTCCATACATGCTCAATTCGGTAAGGCCGTCAAATGCTCGATGATAGTCTTCGCTTCTCAAAGTGGATGCTATGCTCATAGCCTTGTTGTCATTGATGACTTTTGCCACGTCCTCAAACAACGTTCGCCGAGCTTCCGAGTTAAGGTGTCCAAGTCTGTTGTTCTTCCCGAATTCGCACATGTGTAGCGGAGGCGTGATCCTGTGACGGGAAAGAACGGATTGCAACTCTTCGCCCATCCAATAGAACTGTCCAGTGTCGAGTATTAAACCACCAACAACTGCGACATCGCAGTTGTTGTCCGTGCCACTTTCGTCCAGATAGCATGTAAAGTTCGAGTTCCGGTTGGGAACGTGCCGCATGGTCATTTTCATCGTCTTGCTACCATCATAAATCTTCGATTCGCCATCGATGACCTTCCGTTACAGAACGTTGCCACGGAAGAACCAGCAATCGCACAGACACGGCTCCGGTCCGTTCGGCGGCAACCAATGGACTGTACCTTCGACGGAGGTGACCTGCGTCAGGTCGAGCACTTCTATCCGCAGGCGCTCGTCTGACATAAGTACGCCGTGCGCTGCGAGCGTTCTCTGGCTGTCTGAGGTCCGTTGCATAGCCCGGAGAATCTGTTTGAAATCCCGACGTACGCGCCAACTGTTCGGCCCCGTCGATTCGGCGAGACCCATCTGGCGAAGCACGGCGAGGCGTGCCACATCATGTCGTGTCCGAGATCGCGCCATGTCGCTCAGGCCAGTCTGCGCCGGATTCCGCGAGACTGTGAAAAACCGCGCTCCCACATCCGGACTGAAACCCTGCGCGTCCTTCAGGAGCCTGCGGTCGATCAAGGTGAAACGCTTCTCGTTAACCTCGCGGCGTTCCGCCTCCGGCCCGTCAAGTTCCGTGCGATACCCAAGCTGACGAGTGCATAGGTCCGAGGCCATACTCCGAATTCCCTGCTGCACAAACTCACGGCTCAAACGCAGAGTCTCGCCGCTGTCCCTCACACCCCGAATCACCACGTGAACATGCGGATGCTCGGTGTTGTGGTGCTCAGCTGCAACCCATTCGAGATCCGTGTCCAGATCCTTCTCCATCTGCGTAATCAGATCGCGCGTCAACCGCGACAGATCGACCCTGTCGCCGAATTCCGGAGACACGATTAACTTTCCACATCTGCTGATCGCCCGCAGCCTGCCAGTTTTCGAGCTGCCTCGCGATGTCGGCGGCTTCATTCTCCCGGCTGAACCCCACAGCCTCTGCCTCTTTCTTAAACGTGGCGCTCTCGCGCGCCAGGTAGCGCCCATGCGCTTTCCATTGCCCTCGGGTCTTGTTCTTCAGATACGTGACGCGGATCGCGCACCGCTGATGGTATGGACGCGGGCCTTTCCCTTTTCCGCCTGGCGCGCGGTTGCCGGTCTTTCGGCTGCTGCGGGCGTAGTGCATGAGAAGCCTGAATCCGTTCGACCAGGCCGCGCCCTCGTGCCGGGCGACGCGAGGCTTTGGTGGCCGGAGTCGGAATTCCCTCTCGTCGTCAATTCGTCGCATGATCCACCAGATCCTGCATGGCGGCGCGTGAATCGCCCGCCATTGCCTGACCGGCGGCTTTGACGAGCCGGTCGTAACGTTCTTTCGCGCGGGCGATGGCCTGCGGTCTGGCTTCCGGCGGTGGTTCCGGCACGCACGCCAAAACTGCTTTGACGAATGCGTCCACCAGGGCAAACATCGCCTGTTGTCCCCGATCTACGCGGAAGACATCGCGCGACACGCGATCAAAGCCTGCTCCAATCCGTTCATCAGTGCCGGTCAGTTCGGCCCGACCATCCAACTCGTTCCTGATCGCCGCGCGAATGAATGCGCTGGGATTTGCGTAGCCCCTGGTCTTCGCTGCTTCCTCAACCTGATGTTGATCTGCTCGGGTGATCCGGACCGCGACTCTGGCACTCCGGGCACTGCTCGCGCGTTGCTTCATAAACAAGCCCTCTACAGATAAGGGCTCAGAAAGGCTTTTTTGGACATCTTTCTTCGCATTAATTCGGCGTCGAACATTGGTCGAACACGCGAGGGAATTTGTCCCACGACGGAAGCCACTGATACCGCACTCGTTGCGCGCAAAAAAGCACCACCCCGTCCGACAATCCCTTTATGTTCCACTACCGGTCTTTTCTGCCCTCCGACGCGTGTTTTCTGCCAACGAGATAACCCGATTTTGGGGTACTTCGGGGCTTCGTGGGGCACATTGATGTCTTGGCTGGGGTAGGCCGGGGTACTTTGAGGAACTTTTGCTGTTTGGCGGCAGAATCGTGGGGTCCTTTGGGGAAGTCCCGGGTTCTGTGTGTTCAAATCCACCAACCAGAAAACACTTTGTCCAAAAAGGCCGTTCTGACCTGTTATATGTAGGGGCCGCGTTTGGCAGACCAACACACACCATCGCCCGTTGCCGCACTTTCCAGCGAGAAACCTGCCACGCTGATGGCGCAGCTTCGCGCCGTCTGGCCGGATGTGCAGCGAGCCTCACAGGTGGGGCATACGCTCCGTGTGATCCACCGGCGGCTGAACCAGATGGGCATCCCAATCACCTACCGGCGTCTTACGGTTTACCGCGGCCGCCTTCAGCGTGAAAAAACTAAGACGGTCACCGCGCCGGTTTCCCTTGCGACAGAAGGCGAACCCGCTCACCTCTCGAAGGCATTCGATCCGCTGGCCAACTGGAAGGTGCAAGAGAAGAAGCGCGTCGATTGGAAATATCCGTCGGGACCTCCCGATGAACGCAAGCTTATCTGAAGGAACGGACACCCCTATGACTCACCAGGCAGAGTTGCATTCGATATTCAATTCGCGAGGGCTGGAATCGCTCGCGGAAGCCTTCGAGCAAGTCCTGAACACGGACCAGGCGGCGGCACTGCTGCAAATCCATCCGAAGACGCTTCAAAGAATGGCGCGCCAAGGCATCGTCCCGGCATTCCGAATCGGAGATCTTTGGCGGTTTCGCGCCTCTTCTCTGGATCAGTGGCTGCGGTCTGGACTATGCTCAAAGAGCCACTCGTGCCGTTAACGCGAAAGGAAGGTCTTCGTTGTTCACGCGCACACGATATCAATATGGAAGTCTCGAAACGAAAGAACGGAAAAAAGGGAAGGAGGTATGGGAATTTCGTTACTACGAACCTGATGCCCGGGGCGAACGTCAACGCCGGGCGGTCATGGTGGGAACACGGGAGGATTATCCGACCGAATCCGCCGCGAGAAAATCTCCTGAAGTGCAGGCGATTTTGTTGCGGCTTAACGCAGAGCAGCCGGGTGCTGCCGGGGTTGCCGACTTTGGAGCGGTGATCGCACGATACGAGCACGAAGAAATGCCGGAACGGTATTCAACAAAATCGTCGTACCAGTCGTACATCAGGAACCAGATCAGGCCCCGTTGGGCCGAAACGCAAATGAGTGCGATCAAGCCGATGGCAGTGGAGGACTGGCTGAAGAACCTGGCTCTTGCTCCAAAGACGAAGAGCCATGTCCGAAGTCTGATGCACACGATTTTTCAGTGTGCTGAAAGGTGGGAACTGATTGACAGAAATCCGATCAAGCTGGTTCGGGTGAAGGGCGGGACCAAGCGGCTTAAAACCCCGAGGGTGCTGGCTCCCGATCAGTTCCATTCGTTGTTGCCATTTCTCCGGGAGCCGTACCGGACGATGGTGCTGATTGCCGGGTGTCTGGGCCTGCGCGTCAGCGAAATTGTTGCTCTTCAGTGGCGGGATTTTGATTTCCCTGGACTCACGCTGCTGATTCAACGGAGCGTGGTTCACGGCAGAGTGGGTGACGTGAAAACCGAGTACTCGCGGGATTGCGTTCCGCTTGACGCTGCTGTGATCGAAGTCCTGATGCTGCATAAAACGCTGTGTGTCTCAACGCCGGAAGGGTGGTTGTTCGCCAACCCGGCTACGAGCAGGCCGTTTCATCAGGAGGAGATTCAAAAGAACCACATTCGCAAAGCTGGTGTCGCAGCCGAGATCGATGGCGATATCGGCTGGCATACTTTTCGGCACAGCTATCGGTCGTGGCTGGACGATACCGGGGCGCCCATCACCGTCCAAAAGGAGTTGATGCGTCACGCCAGCATCCAGACCACGATGAACATTTACGGGAAGGCCATGACGGACAGTAAGCGCCAGGCTCACAGCAAGGTTGTAGAGATGGTCCTGAATGGCGGTAAACCGGAAGAAAAACCGGCTATTTCTGCTATTGGGAGTTAACGGGAGTTTGGGGTACGCTCAGGAATCCGCGTAACTAATTGAAGGAATTGGTTGCGGGGGAAGGATTTGAACCTTCGACCTTTGGGTTATGAGCCCAACGAGCTACCAGACTGCTCCACCCCGCACTTGTATATTACTATGCCGCCTTCGGTGGATCCTCTTGCCGCGCATAAGGCCGACTTTCCAGCCGCGAGCGAATCATGTTCATCGCATCCCGCACCAGAAAAGGCTTGTCCAGCATCGCAACGCCATTCGCCGCGCGCAACACCTCTTCTTCCAACGGCAACCTCGCGCCGGTCATCACAATTCCCCGCAATTCCGGATTCGCGCGGCACAACTGCACCGCCAGATTGACGCCCCTCTCATCCGCCAGCGCGGCATCCACCAGCAACGCGTGCGGCTTCCGCTTCGCCGCCACGCGCCGCGCCTCGGCAGCCGTCCCCGCCACATGCACGTCCCACCCGGCATCCGACATCAGCCGCTCCAGAAATTCCAGCAACTCGCGATTGTCGTCCACCACCAGCACCGTCGGATAAGCGTTGCCCCACGCCTCGCTCTCCTTCCCCAAACGCAGCGTCAGCGACTGCCGATCCGCCCGCACGCCCACCCGCACGCTGTTCCCCGGACCGATTCGCCCCTGCGTCACCATCGTGGCGATCGGCTGCGTCAGATGCCTGTGAACCGTTCTCTTCAGCTCGCGCGCACCGTATTCCACGCTGGTGCCGTGCTCCAGCAGCCACTGTCTCGCGACAAACGACACATCCACAGCGAAGGCCTGCGAGCCCAGCCGCGCCACTACATGCCGCTGCAGCCGATCCACTTCGTGATCCACAATCGCCGCGAAGCTCGCCGCATCGAGCGGCTGATACGTAATCACGTGATCGATGCGATTGACAAACTCCGGCGAAAATTTCCGCCGCACCGCGCTCATCGCAACCTTCTTCAGCTTCGCCGCCACATCGCCCGGATCGATCGGCACCGCCGACTGGAAGCCGATCTCCGGCGCGATCTCCCGCATCATCTCCCGCGCCCCCAGATTGCTCGTCATGAAGATAATCGTCTTCTCGAAGCTGACCTGCGTGTTGTCTCCCAGCCGCAGAATCCCACGATCCAGCAGCCCCAGCATCAGCCGCGCCATCGAGGGCGCCGCCTTTTCGATTTCATCGAACAGCACGAGCGAGAGCCCGCACTTCTCGCTCGCCACTGCCGACAGCTTCTGCTGCGTGAGCGCCGGCTGCGTCTCGCGATGTCCCAGATATCCGGGAGGCGCGCCGATCAGCTTGGCCACTTCGTGTTCCATCTGGTATTCGCCGCAGTCGATTTTCAGCAGGCTCTTCGCGCTCCCGTGCAGCGCTTCGGCGAGCGCCTCCACTGTGCGGGTCTTGCCCGTGCCGGTCGGCCCCAGCAACAGGAAAACCCCCACGGGGCGATTATCCGGCGCAAGCCCTGCCTGAAACATCTCGACGCACGGGACCAGGGCTTCGATCACGTTCGGCTGCCCGACGATTTTCGACGCCATGGTCATGGCGAGATTGTCTGCCTGAACTGCCTGTCTTCGACTTCTTGGTGAGGTAAATCTGTGATCGATCATCCTGGAATAGAACTACCACCCCGACGCAAGAAATCCGCCCTCGCGACGGCGCCATTTTCCGGCTAAGTTAATGTAACTTAGCGGCTTACGATTTTTAAAGAATCTTGTGACTGGAAAATCGCACCCCGTCGATTTCGGCGAAAGTCGACGCCAAACGCAAAAATGGCAGGAGTCCGGATGCTCGTCCGAACTCCTGCCATCTACCGCGGCGTTACTTGGCGCCCTTACTTCACAGAGGGGCTGTCGTCCGCCTTCAAATCACCCAACGCGTACTGAATGCCCGCGCGAACATGCTCCAGCATGGGCGTGATCGCGTAGACTCGCTCGTTATGGCCATGGCCCTCGTAAAACACGCGGCCCCTGCCTTCGCGATGAATGTAGCTGAGCGCGTAGTCGCCATCGGTACGCGGGTTGGCTTCCTTCGCCTTGTCGGCTGCGCTCATCTTGTCGTAATCGATGCTCGTCAGCACGTGAACGTTCTTGCGGGAGAACGAATCCTGAGCAAACGTATACGTTTCATCGTGAATTTCAAATTCGCCGCTGAACATCTTAGTAAGCGGGCTCTTCGGATCGTCGATCTTGACCGTAATGAGCTGCGGATCGGACCAGTGAAACTTGAAATAACCGCCGATCAGCTTGTTAAATTCCGGCCATTGCAGAATCGGTGTGGGCTCGCCACCCGCGCCCCTGCCGCCACCGGAGCCACCACGGCCACCCCGTCCACCCCCAGATCCGCCGCGACCGCCAAAACCAGCGCCGCCCCCAAAACCGCCACCGCCACCAGCGGGAGCCGGCGCCACGGACGCCGTGAAGCGCGCAGTGAAATCGGCCTGGCTAATCTTCTGTGCGTTATCCGGACTCAGCTTGTTGTACCAGCTATCGGCCACCGCCGCGAGTTCCTGACGGGTCAACTTCTGATCGGAATTGGTGTCGCCCTGCGTCATGAGAAGATTGGCGACCGTCATAGGATTGGTGCTGCCACCGCCGCCACCGCCTCGGGTGCAATCGCTGTGATACGAATCCGTCGCCGCGTGGATACCGGCGATGCCCTTGCCCGAGTTCACAAAATCGAGCAGAGCTTTTCGGCGAGCCGCGGTCGCGGCGGAATCCTTGGGATCGTCGAGAAAACACCCCGTCGTGCTGTCGAGGAAGATCGCGTCGTACTGCTTCAGGTTGGCCGCGTTGATATCCGCCGGATCGTAGCTGACCGTGGTAGCCCAGAGGTTGCCCTGATTCCCCAGAGCTTCGACCGTTTTCGCGGCCAGAGGGATCGACGAATGAATAAAGCCCGCGGCGTTACCGAAGACCAGAACTTTACGCTCACGCGCGGGTTTCGCGCCTGGCGTGGTGGGCAACGCAGCCACCATCGCCGCGACAGTCTCAGGCGTTGCGCGATTGATCGCAGGGATCAACGCAGTCGTCAGCTGGCTCAGCGTCACAGACCCGGACCTTGCTCTATCCGCGGCGTTGAACCACTCATCGAACACGGATTTCATTTCAGCGCGCGTGACCGAGCCGTCGCTATCGAGGTCGAGCGCAGTGAAGACGGCTCCACCAACACCTCCGCCGCGTCCGCCGCCACCACCGCGTCCTCCACGACCGGAGCCACCGCCGCCCGGTGCCTGCGCATACAACACCCCGATGGCGATCGCGAGCAAACTCACCGCGGCCACCGCCACCAATTTCGTTACTGTCAATCTGATCGGCTTCATATAGTCTCCCTATGCCGTGGAATAGTCTATCGCACTCCGGGGCGGCTGTTGCAGCTAAAAAGACATAAAAAAAGCGGGGGTCGGGACTCAATGTCCAAACCCCCGCCTTTCCACCAACCGTGAGCGAGTTACTTCACTGAGGGGCTGTCGTCCGCCTTCAGATCGCCCAAAGTGTACTGAATGCCCGCGCGGATGTGCTCCAGCATCGGCGTCATCGCGTAGACCCGGGCGCTGTGGCCGTGACCTTCATAGAACACGCGTCCCTTGCCTTCTTTGCGGATGTAGCTGAGCGCGTAGTCCTTGTCGGTGCGGGGGTTGTTTTCCTTTTTCTTATCGGCATCGCTCATCTTGTCGTAGTCGATGCTGGTCAGGACGTGAACGTTCGTCCGCGAGAACGAATCCTGCGCGAAGGTATACGTTTCGTCGTGAATCTCAAACTCCTGGCCGTGGAACATCGCGGTGAGCGGGCTGTTCGGGTCATCGATCTTCGTCGTAATGAGCTGCGGATCGGACCAATGGAACTTGAAGAAGCCGCCGATCAGCTTATTGAATTCGGGCCACTGCTGCAGCGCGGCGCTGGCTGAGGGCTGCGGCGCACGGGCGCCTGCGGGGATCACGGCGGGACTCAGCCGGGCCACGAAATCGGTCTGCGAGACTTTACCGCTCTTATCGGTATCGAGCTTGTCGTACCAGGCATCGGCCAGCGTGGCCAGTTCCTGACGGCTGATTTTTTTGTCGCCATTGGCATCACCCTGCGCGATAAACTGCGCGGCAAGGATATGGGCCGCGTCGGTGCGCGGCGTTGTGGCGGCCTGTTTTGCTTCCGCATCACAATCCCAGTGATAAGAATCCGTCGCGGCGTGGATGCCGGCGACACCCTTGCCGCCTCTCACGAAGTCGAGAAAAGCCTTGCGGCGGGCCGCGGTTGCCCCGACGTTTTCATCGTCGAGGAAGCAGGCGGTGGTGCTGTCCAGAAAGATCGCATCGTACTTCTTCAGGTTCGATGGCGTAATGTCGGCCAGGCTATAGCTGATCGTCGTCGACCACAGATCGCCCTTGTTGCCCAGCGCTTCCACCGTTTTCGCTGCCAGCGGAATCGAGCCGTGCACGAAACCGCCTGCCCCGGTGTGCGCAAAAACCAGCACTTTGCGGGCACGCGCGGGCTTGGCGCCAGGATCGGTGGGCAGCGCGGCCATCATGCCGTCCACTTCCGCCTGAATGGGCACCATAGGGGTGGAGTTGCCCCACGCATCGAAGCCACTCGTGGTCGCCGTCACGGGGAACACTACCAGCAGACCCTTCAGCAGCTGATCCTCATTCAAAGCCGCGGCTTTCGAAGCGTCCGAACCGGTAAACCAGGCGTCGAACACGGCTTTCATTTCGGTGCGGCTCACCGAGCCGTCCTTATCTGTATCGAGCGCGTTAAAGAGGCCTGGGGCGATTCCGCCGCCACGTCCACCACCACCGCCTCGTCCAAAACCACCCCGGCCTGACCCGCCGAAGCCGCCCCTGCCGCCGCGACCCGAGCCGCCGCCTGCAGGCGGTTGTGCATACACTAAACTGACGGCGATTGCGAGAAAAGTCACCGCGCCCGCAGCTAAAACTGTTTTGGTTGTAAATCCGGACTTCATGTAATCTCCTGTGCCGTGCAATAGTGTATCGCACCGCCTGGATCTCCGTGTATCCGGGGGGCACAGGATCAGGCCGGAGACTGCACAATCTTACCGTTTACTTTGACATCGGCTAAAGTCAGACTCTTCACGTTCTCCACAACATCCGGGCTCGCGACATTATCGAAGCTGCAGCGCTCGAAATGGATATCGTTCATCGGCGAATCCGGAAACCCTCTCAGTTGCAGCGCATATTTCGACTTCTTACTCGTCACATCGCGGATATCGATATTGCGAACCACCGGATGCTCCGGCCCCTTCGTGCCTTCCTGATAATAAAAATCCACCTGCAGAATCGCGTCCGAAACCTCTCCGATCGTGATATCGCGGAAATAGATATTCTCGATAACCCCACCGCGCATCGCATTCGTCTTGAAGCGAAACGCCTCATTCAGATTCGGACTGTTCAACCGACAATTCTCCACGAAAACATTGCGGATCCCCGCCGAAACTTCGCTGCCCAGCGTAACTCCGCCGTGGCCATCCTTCATATCGCAGTTCCGGATGATCACGTTTTCCGTGGGCTTCGCAACCTTCCGCCCGTCGTGGTTGCGTCCCGACTTAATCGCGATGCAGTCGTCGCCCGTGCTGAAGCTACAGCTATCGATCAGCACATCGACGCACGAATCGGGATCGCAGCCATCGTTGTTCGGGCCGTGGCTGTCGATCTTCACATTCCGAAAAGTGACATTCGTGCAGTAGAGCGGACTCAACTCATACATCGGCGAATTGATAATCGTCACCCCTTCGACCAGAATATTCTTCGATCGAAACGGCTGTATGAAAACCGGCCGCAAATAATGACCTTCGCCGAAGACGCGCTGCGCCACCGGCACATCCCGGTTACCCATATCGCCCAGGGCAGCGCGGTCATCCACATTGGCAACGCCATCCGGTTGACCCCAGCGCTTTTGCGTAGTCCATGACCACCAGTTCGCGCGTGTGCACTGGCCATCGAGCGTGCCTTCCCCGGTGACGCCCAGGTTTTCCTGCGCATCGGCATAAATGAAGGGCGAGTAATTCATCAGTTCCGTGCCTTCAAAGCGGGTGAAGACAACCGGAAGATATTTCTTCGGATCCGCGATAAATCGCAGCGTGGCCCCGGCGGAAACATAGAGATTCACATTGCTCTTCAGATGCACCGCGCCGGTATAAAAAACGCCGGCCGGAACCACCACACGCCCGCCTCCCGCGCGATTGCACGCATCGATGGCTTTGGCGATCGCTTCCGTGCAGTCTTTGGCCGGATCAGGGGCAGCCCCGTATTTCGTAATATCGAAATCGCGTTTGGCGAAGGTGGGCACTTTAATGCGCGCCAGTATTTTGGGGACCTGATCCCAGGCGGCGGCCTGCGAAGGCGCGGCTCCGGCATCGCGGGTGGTAGCGAGGATGGCGCCGGTGGCAGCCAGAAATGTGCGTCGGTCAAGGCTCATATTGTTTGAAAGAAGCAGACCGCACCGCGGCCAGCGTCATCCGTACTATAAGGCGATTGGCCGGAAGTGTCAAACACGTTTTCCTGAATCGATCGTTTCCTTTCCGGCAACGATTCAGATGTCCCCGGGCTCACGATAGGTTGAGTTTGATTCCCCCGGCGCCGGGTGCAATGATGCCCCGCGACGCGACCTGGGATCGGATCCAGCGATCAGCATCTCGCCACGGTGAAAACCAAAGCAATCACGCTAATTCGCAGAAGGTGCTCCGATGTTGTCGATGATAAACATTTCAACCGGCACTTTCTGCGGTTCAAGTTTCAGACCAAGCCGGTCCTGGAGAGCACTAAAAACGGTCACGTCACTCACGTCTGGCTCCTTGTCGATTATCGACTGAGGCGTGTAATTCAGCTTGAAAGAGTAAGACCCATCGAACCCGGTCCTATCAACGACCAACACATTCACCTCACGCGCGAGCTTCGTCGCGAGATTTTCCATGGTCGTGTGCCCGAAGGTGATATTTATTGAGCGATCGCCGGTACGGCCCGAGGCACCATACGCGTCCTCCGCCGTGCTTTCCTTGAGTTCGAATGGTTTCTTTCCGACTACGAGAACATACGCGGCTACCTCTCGAGTTTCGCGATGAAACCGTAAACCAAATCGGTCGATGAGTATATTCCGAAGCATGGGTCGAAGCGCTTCTCTTGTTAATGGCTCGTTTCCATCGGCGATAGCAGCTATGTCATAAGGAAGATTGTAATTTTTCCCGAGCCAAGACTGCAACTGGTACTCCTTTAGCGAGTATGCCCCCATTATCAGTCGGGCGATTATGGTTTGTGTGGCCATTGCACGGTTTCCGGAAATGGACATGTCCGTCATCGTGCAAGGACAAGGATGAGGTTTGATGGAGACTGCTTCAAAGGTCCGAAGTGGAGAAGTCTGGCTCGGAGTCTGACCAGAGAGCTGCGCAATGAGTACAGCGGCGATGGCTGTCATCCTCAGATGTGGAGCTCTTTGGCCCGCCGGCACACGATTCCCGACGTCGCTACTGCTCATGGTTCTTCACACCCCGTTGAAGAAGTCCGCTCAGGCAAGTGCATAGCAGCCAAGTGGTCGAAGCGGCGTCGAGCGTGACGCCGTCCCCTTTGGCGCCGTAGTTGCTGGCCGCAAATTCAGCCGCCCGCGCGAAGGACGCCGCAAAACACAAAATCGCGAGCGCGCACAGGGGTCTGAAATTCAATCTCATGGACAAGACCAGAATTGTACTCCAGCGACCTTCTACCCTTACGGTTTTGGTTTTTCCCTATCCGTGTTTATCCGTGTTCATCCGTGGCCATTCTTGCCTTTTCCGGCCGCTCATAACTCCCCGGCACCACGCGGAATGAAACAGCAATCCGGTTCCAGCTGTTAATCGATGTGACCGCCAGCGTCAGCACAGCAAGTTCGCTCTCGCTGAATTGCCCACGCACACGCTCATAAACCTCATCCGGAGCCTGATCGCGGGAAATGAGCGTCAACGCTTCCGTCCACTCCAGCGCCGCGCGTTCCCGCTCCGTATAGTACGGCGTTTCGCGCCAGGCATTCAGACCGTACAATCTCTGTTCGGTCTCGCCCTCGGCCCGCGCGTCCTTGCCGTGCATATCGAGGCAATACGCGCATCCGTTGATCTGCGACGCCCGCATCCGCACCAGTCCCAGCAGTTTCATCTCGAGGCCACCCTTCCGGATAGCCGCCTCCAGCGCAAAGAGCGCCTGCAGCGCTTCCTTTGGAACGGCAGTGCGATAGTCCATTCTTGGTTCCACGTTCTCTCCTCACCCCCACCCTCATTTTAAGTGTGGCGCACGCGCACAGGCTTCAGCGCAATAATGTAGACTGTGACTAAAATGCAGTTCCGTCTTCCATCAGGCCTTTGCGCACTGTCCGTGGCCGTTTTGGCTCTCGCTCCCGGTCTCAGTCTTTCCGGGCAGGACGGGCCACCCCCTCCCAAGCCGTCAATCCCTCAGTCAATCGCTCAGGCGCCAACCGCTCGCGTGGGGAAGGGTATCCCTCCGCGCGCCAATTCGGGTGAATATCTGGCGCGTGGCCAGGCAGGCGCCCTCTCGATTGGAGCTGAGTTCGACGAGCATTCGGTGCCCACGCCGGAGGCAACCCTCACCACGGAAGACTACGTCGCTGTGGAAGTCGGGTTCTTCGGCGCGCCTGGGGCCCATGCGATGGTATCCTCTGCGAATTTTTCGCTGCGCGTCAATGGCAAGAAGGCGGCGTTGCCGGCCGAGCAGTTCGCCGTGGTTTTTCGGAATCTGAGAGATCCCTCATACGCGCCTCCTGAACTGGAAGAAGCGAAGTCATCAAAAGCCGGCAGCATCGGCTCGGGCGCGGGTGGTGCTAACCAGAGCGACCTGGGCTCCACTCCTCCGCCCATCCACATTCCGCCGGCGATGGAGCGTGCCATGCAGCTCGAAGTGGAAAATGCCGCCCTCCCGGAAGGCGACCGTGCGCTTCCCGTCGCAGGCGTGATTTTCTTTAAGTATGGCGGCCTCCGAAAGGGCATTCATTCGCTGGAACTGCTCTATACGGGTCCCACCGGAAAAGTAACCATCCCGCTCCAGCCGTAATGCTTATCCCTGTTCATCTGTGTGCATCCGTGGCCATTTTGCCTTTTTCATCGCCCTGTTACGGCTCCCCGTAGACGCTGGCAACGAACGCCGTCGCATTCGTGTTTGGCCAATCCGGATGCTTTGCCTTCAGTTCGTCGCTGACCTGCTTCCCGGCATCGGCTGCCGCGACTCCCTGCCGCTTCAGCGCCAGCGCACGCGTGCGGATATCGGAAATCAGGTCGCGCTCGGCCCCCACAAGCGAACCATCGCCAGGCGCGCTGTGATCCGGCAGTACATGCGCGGCGCCAAGTAGAGCGATCTTGTCCAGAACCTGTAGCCAACTCGCCGGCGTGCCACCGTCTCCATAGATGTTCGGCATTGTTTTGTTCTGCACCACGTCACCCGATACCAGCGTCCGGTCCGGCTCCACGAACGTCAGTTCGTCGCCTTTCGTATGCGCCCCGCCAAACCAAAGCAGCCGCACGGTGACGCCGCCAAGATCCACGGTCGCCTCCTGATCGAACAACACATCGGGAGAACGCAGCACAACTCCAGCCAGCAAGTCCTTCATTTGCGCGGAACGCCCGCTGAACATGTCCATCATCTCCTGCCCGTGCTTTTCCATCTCCTGCTGCTGAACCAGATTGCGAATCAGGATCGTCCCGGCCGGAAAACCAGGCTCGCCCGATGCATGCTCCGGATGGAAATGCGTGGTGGTGAGGAAGAGCTTCGTGTTTCCGGGCGCCAGTTTGGCCGCGACGCGCGTGATCGTCGCGCCATTCTTCGGCCCCATGCCCGTATCGACCACCAGCGTTGCGCGGCTGCCCACAACGATCGCGATATTCGGAAAGCCCATGATGGCCCACACATGATCGGAAATCTTCGTGGTGTTCTCGTCGAGAATCGGCTGGCTCATCTGCGCGAACGCGCCCACGCTCGTGAATGCGGCCATCAGCAAAAGCGCGAAGCACGCGCGCTTGGGAAGGAACGTGGAAAGTGGCTTCATTTACCTGTATGCTACAGGATCGTCATACGATCCGGGTAATTCCTGGCGCATTGTTATCTATCGACAATCCACCGATGGCCAACTGGCGACCGGGCAGAATCCGTTGTATAAAAAGAGTTGTTGTTTTGCTGGCACGGCCGCCCGCTGAAGCGGCCCACGACAAGGAAAGCCTTCATCCATGAACCCCGCGACCACTGAAACACCCGCACCGGATAACCCAGGCAACCCTGTAACCGCCAACGGACTTCGCCAGGAAGAACGCAACGCCACCGATTGCATCGTCGAACTGACCTGGAAATCGGATAATGGCGAAAAACTCTTTGAACATTGCCGCGCCATCGATATCACCGAGAACGGTGTGGCCGTCGAGTGCCCGGAGGCCCTGCCTCTTCTTTCCAGCGTGATCATCTGGGCGCCGGCTTTCCATGTCGCCGCGCTCGCGCAGGTGCGCCACTGCACCTGGCAGACCAGTATCTATGTTCTCGGGCTGCGCTTCCTCGCCCGCACAACCACCGTTCAGAGCGACCCCTACGCGGCAGACCATTACGAACTTCTTCGCCTTAGCCCCGGAGCGGAGCCCGAGGCCGTCGAAAGGGTCTATCGCAAGCTCGCAAAGCGCTTCCATCCCGATAATCCGGAGACGGGCGATGCGGAAACCTTCCTGCGCATCGCGGAGGCTTACCGGGTTTTGTCCGACCCGCGCACGCGAACGGAATATGATGCCGAACGCATCGCGGCCCACGCCAGCCCGCGCTTCCAGTTCCGCTCGGCGGAGTTTTTCTCGGGCGTCCTCGGCGAACAAAACCGTCGTATGGCGATTCTTTGCCTGCTCTACCGCAAACGGACCAGCAACTACGAATTCCCGGGTCTGTCCATGTTCGATCTGGAGCAGCTCACGGGCTGTACCCAGGGTGAATTGGGCTTTTCGATCTGGTACAACTGCGAAAAAGGCCTCGCGCGTGCCAGCGACAGAGACTATTGCCTGACCGCAGAGGGCGTCGATTTCGTCGAGAAGAAGCTTGCGGAAGATCGCGGGGAACTCCTCGCCATCGCGGCTGGAACCACGCCCCCCAACCCCTCAATGGCGCAGATGTTCGCCACAGGCGATGGCCTCGCCACGAAGCACTAGCAACGCTGCCGAACGGACAAAAATTCGTGGTACGAACGGGATCGGAACCGGCCCCTTTCAGCACTCTGCTGGAGCGAATCGAATTGGCTAATTTTCCGACGGCTTCTTCGCCCGGTCAATTACGACAATCTCCACCGGCCCTTTCTGTGGTTCGAGCTTCAACCCGAGCTGCTCCTGCAGCGCCGTGAATAACGAGGGGCTGGAGGTGTCAGCAGGCGCCGGAGGCGGCGGCATGCCCGGCGGCGCCATCATGGCGAGCTGATTTTCATCGGGCGTGTACTTTAGCGTGATGTCGTACTTCCCGGTAAAACCGGTTTTATCGATCACCTTGCGGCCGAGGACCCGCGACAGCATCGGGGCGATGTCGCCGGGTGCCGCTGCAGTCGCGGACAATTGCGATGCTCCCATCAGGACGTTGCCGCAGAACGGGAGTTCGCCCGGACCCGGAGGTCCGAGCGGTTTCGACGGATCGCGCGCGACGCAACCGCCCTCTTTCGATTCAACCATCCCCGGGCCCGGCTTGCCATCCTTCTTCGCTGGTACCAGCGCATAAACCGGAAGCGTTTTGGCTTCGCGATGGAAGGCGAGCCGAAAGCGGTTGACCAGAAGATTCCTGAGCATCTCCTTCCAGTCGTTCGCACCCACCGGCGATTCAGGCCTGGCTTCGATGTCGTAGCGCGCAGTCTCGATCCATCCCGGCCCGCCGAAAATCTGGAAATCCTGGAGCCCGTACGCAGTCGTGATGAGTAGTCTCAGAGTCACGTTGGTGCCGGTGATCCGGCCGCCCGGCATGGGGCGAATGCCGAACATGAAATGCTCGCCCGGCTCCGCGGGTTTAATCGAAGCAACGTCGAATTTGGCGCCGGCTGGCGCCGGCCGTGCCGCCGATTGAGCATGGATTGCGGGTGCATTCAGCATTCCCACCGCAAAAAAAGAACAGAGCCACCCGGTCCTCTTTCGTTTTGGCATAACGAATTACGATATATCGATAAACGATTATAAAAGCACCTGATTCCCGTGTCAAGCCGACGACGGCTAAAATGCCTCAAAACGCGTGACAACCCAGCGGCGTTCTCCTGCGTCTAATAGAGTGGAGCCGGAAGTGGCAAAAGGGAGGCATCCAATGGAACGTCGCTCGGTACTGTGGTTTCGTCGTGGAATCCTGTTGGCTTGCGCTCTTATTCTGGCGGGTAGCGGGTCCGGCATTGTGACCGCACAAACGCAGGCAGTTCGCGCGCCAAATCAGGCTCCCACGCAAAATCTGCCCCCACAGCAACTGGATAACCTGGTTGCGCCCATCGCTCTTTACCCCGATCCCCTGCTCGGGCAGGTTCTCGCGGCGTCAACATATCCGGTCGAACTCGTAGAAGCACAGCAATGGTTGCAGGCGAACCCGAATCTGCGTGGACAGCAGTTGACGGATGCCGCGCGCCAGCAAAACTGGGATCCCAGCGTACAGGCCCTGGTCGCCATGCCCGACGTCCTGAACACGTTGACGCAGGACATTCACTGGACCACCGATCTTGGCGACGCCTTCCTCGCCCAGCAGTCCGACGTCGTGGGCGCAGTGCAGCGCATGCGTCAAACGGCCGAGGCAAACGGCCAGTTGCAGTCCAACCAGCAGGAGACGGTGACCACTGAAAATCAGGGCGGCCAGCAGGCAATCCAGATTGAGCCAGCGAATCCCCAGGTGATTTATGTCCCGGAGTATGACCCGTACTACGTTTACGGATGGGGTGCTTATCCGCCGATGTATTATCCCGATGGGTATTGGTTTGGACCCGGCATCGACGTCGGATTTTATTTCGGCGGCTGGGGTGGTTGGGGTTTCGGCGGCTTTGGCTGGGGTTGGGGCGTGAACTGGTTTGGCCGCGGCCTGTTTGTCAATAACGCCTTCTTCAATCGCTACGGATACCACTACGGTCTCGGTCTCGCCGGCGGAATAGCCGGAAGAACGGCGTGGGCGCACGATCCCGCGCATCGCCTCGGAGCGGGTTATCCCGGCGGCCAACTGAGCAGCCGGTTCGGCGCGGCTTCACAGGCTTCGCGCGTCGCGGCCGGCCGCGCGGGGAACTGGCACACGTTCGGCGAGGACAACGTTGGAAGAAGCGCCAATTCATTCGCGCGCACAGCGCCTCAATCGGCCGCGCGGGGCGGCGAGGCTTTCCGGGGCGGACAAAGTTACCGTTCTGAAGCCCCTACGCAGAGATATTCGACTCCGGCGCAACGTTCCGCTCCGGCATACCAATCGCCCCAGCGCAGCGTCCAGGCGGCACCGCGCATGTCAGCCCCAGCCCCCAGCTACGGCGGTGGAGCTCGCAGCTTCGGAAGCGGAGGCGGCTCACGCAGTTTTGGCGGCGGCGGTGGTTCCCACAGTAGCGGCGGCCACGGTGGCGGCGGTAGAAGATAGTTACTACTTCGAAAATCTCCACACGATCCCGCCGCCGATCACCAGATTGAATTGGCCTCCCGGCGTGGGCACGCCGAAATTCGGACTGCCCGTGTAGAATCCGCGCACTTCGCCGCGCAGCACGTAGCGTTTCCCGATCGCATAATCCACGCCCGCGCCAAAATCAACCGCGTACGTATTGGTTGTCCCCGCCGTGCTGGTGGTTCCCCCGCCTGTCGTGCTGCCCGCGATGCTGGAACCGCTTGTGTCATAGAACGCGTACCCCGCGCCCGCCGCGACCCACGGCGAGAGCGCTTCCTTCGGCATGAACTGCAGCCTCACGCCCGGCGTCAGGTACACGCTGCGAAGCTCATGCGTTGCCGTCGCGGGTATGCCCGCCAGATACCGCATCGGTCCCGCCAGTCCGTCCACTTCCCAGTAGACGGAGCCGAAGTTCAGATCGCGGATCTTCGAGGCAAAGCTCGCCTCGAACGCGACCCCCGAATCGAGCGTCAGGGCTCCCGGCACGGTGGGAGTGGACGCGTTGGGGTTGCCGCCGCTCAACTCGCCGACGATAATTCCGAATTCCTGCCGCTCATCGTTTGCCTGCTGAGCGGCAAGGGTACCCACAACCAGAAGCGACAGGGCAAGCGCGGTGGAACATGTATTAAGTCTCATAAGGAACGGAACGGTAAACCTCTATCCTGGCACAGCGGACCTGAATCCCCGCGTTCTCTGCATAGAATTTGGTACGACTACGTCCATAAGTTTCACGAGAGAATTTTTCAGCCACAGCTTTGTTAGAAATATTTTTGCCGCTTAAGATATCTCGATTGTTTGGATTGCGGGACTATTAAGATTCTTTAATGCCCTGGCTTTTCACGTGCGCCGTGGTATCGGTCAGGCTCGCGGCAGTGGGGGAAGTCGACTGTGACGGCGGCGAAGGCGATCCATCACGCTTTTACGCGGCCGTGGTGTCTGGTTTTGGTCGCGAGCCCCTGCGAGCGGCAGAGTAAGGAGTTTCTGAGAAAAGCCACCCGAGCTGGTGTGGCGGATGCGGATTCGCGTCCGCGGCGATGGAGACAACGCGATTTCACTGCTGTTTCGGAATGGGTCGCGGATTATTGGGTTGCCTGGAACGGAGGCGACTGTGCGGGGCTTTCCGCCGTGTCGCTGATCCTGATCGGTGAGGCGTCGCGGGTCTCCGACGAGTGGTCCGGCGGGAGCGAGGAGTGAATGCGTGTCAGCGTGAAGACTACGGAATGCCAACGGATTCCGGCCCGGTTTCTGGAGAGAGAGCGCGCGGCGATGCCGTCAGCGAGGTTCGAGCAGGAGTATATGTGCTGTTTTACGGGCGATGGCACGGAATACTTCGATCGGCAGTTGATTGAAGCTGCGTACTATGAGATGGTGACTGCGCTGGATATTCGTTAGTGGCTTAATGAACACAGATGAATACGGACCAGAGAAATGCGACTTCAACGTTTTCATGCAGTGCACATGGGGCTCGTCCGAAGCAAGTTGGACTTCGGCTTTTTTCAGCATCCTGTTAATTTAGAGCGTCAGGCAACTCCGCGGATCGCGGCGGCGGCGTGGACGGGGATTTCGATCAGAATGCGGGTGCCGCAGCCGGGTTGGCTTTCGATTACCATTTTGTAATCGTCGTCGTAAAGGACCTGCAGGCGCTCGCGGACATTGCTGACTCCGATTCCTTTACCTTCGGAGGCAGTCTGCGGCGCCTGCGAAATGCCCACGCCGTCGTCTTCGACTTCGATCATGAGGCGATCGCCCGACCGACGCGCGCGCAGGATGATGGTGCCGCCATCCACCTTGTTCGAGATGCCATGCTTGATGGAATTTTCGACGAGGGGCTGGAGGAGCATGCTGGGGACGGGAACGTCGGCGGAGGCAGGGTCGATTTCGCGCAGGACACGGAGCTTGTCGCCAAAGCGTTCCAGTTCGATCGCGAGGTAGTCGTCAATGAAATCGAGCTCGTCGCGCAGGGGAGAGAAGTGGCCCTGACTGCGGAGGCGGCGGCGCATGATGCGGGAGAGTTGAACGACCATGGTGCGGGCGCGCTCGGGATTGATGCGGATCAGGGATGCGATGGAGTTCAGCGTGTTGAAGAGGAAGTGCGGGTTGATCTGGCTGGACAGCATTTCAAGACGCGCGGTAAGGAGCAGGCGCGCCTGTTCTTCGAGACGTACCTCATTGCGGGTGCTGTTCCAGACCTTGATCGGAATGGTGATGCAGAAGTAGGTGGAGAACCAGGCGGCGAGAAGTAAGAGGGGCGGGTCGCCCCAGGTGGCGGTGGTGAAGAGCAGGTGGCGGCCGCCGAATTCGCGGCCGAGGAGCTGGCTCAAAAGTTCGATGGCGACGACACTGCCGGAAAAGTAGGCGTGGAACAGGGCGCTGCGGAGTTCGCGGCCGGGCTCGAAGATGCGATAGAGGTTCACGTCGGGGAATGGGGAGAAGCGCCAGACGTCATCGGGGTTGGAGGCGGAATCGCGGAGTAGGCCTCCACCGAGACCGACGGCGGCGTAAAAGGGGAGCGCGAGATATTCGTTGTGGATGGCGGCGGGGATAGAGAGGAGGATGCCGGCGAGCATGCCGCTGACGTAGCCGCCCATCAGGCCGGCGAGGAGGCTGCCCTCGAGAGCGAGGTCGAGCGCACTGTACTCCGGGGCGAGGATACGCATGATTTCGCCGGGGGCGAATAATGCCGTGAACCAGAGGGCGAGGCGGACGCGCTGCGCGAGGGTTCGTTCTTCGCGCAGAAGCATGCGCTTGATGGCAGCGCTGCGGACGCCGAAACTGGCGATGGCGGCGACGACGCCGACCTTGACCAGGAGCGCGATGAGTTGGTCCTGCACCAGGTGCTCATTATAATTGGATGTCAGCTTTGTTTAGTGCTCTTGGTTTAGCGGCGTCGGCTTTGCGGCGGGAGTCGGTTCCAGGTTTTCCACTCTTTCATGAACCCAACAACCAGTTTTACGCTTGTTCAGGCTGCGGAGGCCAATTTTCCGACGGAGTATGGCTTGTTCCGGATCTTTGGCTTTGAGGGTCACTTCGGGACGGACGGCAGCGAGGCGGAGACCGTGGAGGAAGCGGCGGCGTTGACGATGGGCGATGTCAGGGCGGAGATTGTGGGCGCGCCCGCGCCGTTGCTGCGCATACACTCCCAGTGCCTGACCGGCGACGCCTTCCATAGCCTGCGCTGCGATTGCCGGGCGCAGCTGGAGATCGCCTTGCGACGGATTTCGGAGGAGGGACGCGGCATCATTATCTACGAGCTGCAGGAAGGCCGCGGGATCGGGTTGATGAATAAGCTGCGCGCTTACGAGCTGCAGGACCAGGGCGCCGATACCGTGGAGGCCAATGAGCAACTGGGATTTGAGTCTGACCTGCGGAGTTATCTGCTGCCGGGGGCGATTTTGCGCCATCTGGGGATTGGGGCCGTGCGGTTGCTGTCGAATAATCCGGGGAAAGTGAAGGCGGTGGAAGATGCGGGGGTGGTGGTGACGGATCGCGTGCCGTGCATTGCCGCGCCAGTCGGAACGAGCGAGGCGTATCTGCGCACCAAGCGCGAGAAGATGGGCCATCTGTTCGACCGTCCGGCGGACGCTGACTAAGGATTACTCAAGGGCGGGAGCGGAAGCGCCGATAAGTCCGCCATATGCGGACAGATGAAAAGCGGCTGGAAGGGCGATTCCTTTGCGCGGACCTGGTGCGGCTGGATTGGGTGGTCGGGGAGGATCATCTCCGGACGGAGCAGGCTCTCCTGGAGGATATATCGCCGCAGGGCGGATGCGTCCAGATGGACGAGCCCGTCGCGTTGGGCTCCATCGTGATGCTGACGGTGGGAACGACGCCGTTTTATGGCCATGTGTGCTACTGCACGCTGCGGGACGAAGGATATTTTATCGGCCTGCGGTTCTCAAACGACACGATTTGGTCTGCAGGCGTGGTGAGACCCAAACATCTCACGAATGTGGAGCAACTCCTGCGGCGGGAGCGGACGCAGCGTTAAGGAACGCCGGCCGCTCAGGCATGCTAAACCTTCGCTACGCTGTGATCGTCTTTCCTGTCGCTGTAATACTTGCCGTAGTACTTGCCGTAGTAGCCGTAGCCGTAATAGTAGTAGCCGCTGCCCATGTCCTTCTTGACTTCATTGAGCACGAGGCCAACGACGTTGGCCCGGAGATGGCCCAGCGTATTGAGCACCGCTGCAACAGCTCTGCGCTCCGTTTGACCCGCGCGGGTAACCACGATGACGCCATCGACGGAAGCCGCCATTTGCAGGGGTTCGGGGAAACCGAGAAGCGGCGGGGCATCGAGAATTACCAAATCGAATTCTTCGCGCGCCTGGTCGAGCAATTTCGGCAGAGCCTGGCCCACCAGATCGGCCGCCCGGCGGGTAGAAGGACCGGCAGGCATGAGCTGCAGTTCAAGATCCGGCCGCGGTTTGATCAGGACTTCGTGCCAATCGGTGTGATGCTCGAGGACTTTCGAAAGCCCCACAACGTTGGCGACGCCGAAGAGTTTATGCAGACTGGGGCGTCGCATATCGCCGTCGATCAGGAGCGTCTTGTGCCCCTGTTCGGCATGGGCAATGGCGAGGTGAGCCGCAACGGTCGACTTGCCTTCGGAAGGCGAAGCGCTGGTCATGAGAATGCACTTCAGACGGCGGTCGAAATCCGTCAGCATGATGGAATTGCGAAGAGTGCGAACGGCTTCCTCAAAGCCTGAAAGCTGATTGCGGGTCTGGGCGGATTTGCCGTCGCCACCAACGCCCGCCTCCATGAGGGAAGCGTTCTGAAGCAGGGCAAGAGTCGGCGTGGCGCGCCATTTCTTCATCATCGGCAAACCCCCGATGACACGCGCCTTCAGGCTTTGCGCAACCTGCTCGGGATTCCTGACCGTCGTGTCCACACGATCGGTTGCAACCAGGCCGACAAACGCCAGAACCATCGACACAAAGAGCGCCACCAGCAGATTGAGTTGCCGTTGCGGATAAACGTAGCTATAGTTCGGGCGGGCCTCGTCGGCGATGCGCACCATATCGTTCTGAAAGCCTGCGTTGATTTCGTTTTCGCGGATCTTCTTCACCAGTTCGTCGTAAAGAGCCCGGTCCTCCGTTGCCTCCTGCTTGGCCTGCTGGTAATCCAGCATCCGCATGTTCAACTGATCGTAGTCGGATTTAGCGGTAGCCAACTCCTTTTGCACCTTGTCCTCCTGGTCCTGTTGCTTCTGGTATTCGGATTCGGCCTGGCTTTTTGCGCTCGCCACATCCTTGGTCACCTGGTCCTGAAATTGCGTAACGGCAGCCTGGGCGTCCCGGTATTGTGGCGAGTTATGCAGGTATCGCAGCTTGACAGCAGCAAACGCCGCCTGGGCGTCCTTGAGCTTGCCGTCGTCGTCGGGAATCCGTGTACCCTGCGGGTTCGCGAGAGCGGCATCCAGGTCGCCCGTCTGGAGCGAATCGTAAACCGATTCGGCCTTCACCCGCTCCATTCGCACGGTCGAAAATTGCGTCGTCAGTTCCTGCAACGCCGCCGACGCCATACTCGTCTTCTGGTCCGGATTGATGACGGCGAGTTCCTTTTCGAGGGCAGCCACCTTTTCTTCGGAAGCGGTGGTTTTATCCTGCAATGTGGTCAGCTGCGCTTTCATGTACTCCGAGAGTGTACCGGAACTGCTGATTCTCATGTCGAACGTCCGGTCCTGATAGGATTTGGCAATGGCGTTCGCCACCTGGGCAGAACGAACCGGGTCCGGAGACCGATAGGTGATCGTCAGCATATACGTATTCGGCGGCCGCGCGACGGTCAGGCCTGCGAGATGGATTGGCTGATCGTTGAGTCTGTCGGCTCGCTGACGGCTCGCTTCGCTGGCGTCCTTTGGGGCAGGGCGCAACCCGAACTTCTCCACTACGGGCCGAAGTACGGCGTCGCTCAGTACAATCGCCTTTTGCGACTCGATGTAGTTATCTGTGTCGCCCTTATTCGCCGTTCCGCTCTGCGACTCCTGTCCAACCAGGTTCTTCGCGGCGTTGCGGTCAAGGTAAAGCTCGGCCTTTGCCTCGTATTGCGGGGTCAGCCGCGCGGTCACCATCGCCGTGGCAATCACGGCAAAGGCGATAAAGGCGAGCATCTTGATCCAGTGCGTCCTGACCAGCCAGACGTAATGGGACAGTGGCAACTGCACTTCCGACGTATCGTCGGCAGAGAGCAAAAGCGGCGCCGTCATTTCCTGCGCCGTGACGGGCATGAGCGCCCCTTGCCCATTCGGCGGCTGCTGGAGGGGAAATTCGTTGCGATCTATCTGCATAATCTAAGTCCGATGTCGGCCAGAATCTAAGGGTGTATTCCTAAATAAATTAATGCTGAGGCAGCACCGCCGCTCAGGCTCTGCAACTCCGACAGCATCTGCCGCCGCAGGTATCCGTTATCGTCGGGGATCAACAGAATGTCGTCCGTAAGCAGAGGCACATCCTGCGCCTTGCGATGCATGATGTTCCTCAGAGGCACGGGGATTTCTTTCCGCTTGCCGCCATCGGCCGGATCGGCCCGGTAAATATAGGCCAGTTTGTTGTAGTATGGCGTGAGGCCTTCGACGCTTGCCACCACTTTCAGCACCGTTGCGTCGCCCGGCTTTCTGATAGGGACAGCCTGCGGGTGCGCCACGTTCCCAGTCACCCAGACCTTGGGCGCATCCGGCACATTGACTACTTCGCCACCGGTCAGCGTCACGTTGATCGTGGGATCCGAATTCTTCTGGAGTTGTTCAATGTTAATGCTGCGCGGGGGGTCCGAGGCAGACTTGCTGAAGAGCAACTCCGATCCGGCATCGGGAGTCGTCCATCCTGCCTTCGCCAGGGCCTCGTACAAAGTGGTGGGTTGAATAATATTGAACTGACCGGGAATACGCACATCACCGACTACGCTGATCTGTTTTGTAGCGTACTCCATAATGGCGACTGTCACGACAGGCTGGACGAGAATCTGATCGTCGACCAGTTCGCGCGTGACCTCAGCCTCAAGTTCACGGGGAAGCAGACCCTGCACGTGCAACCGATTCGTAAGGAACGGCATGAGGATAGTACCGTCCTCGCCCACACGCACCTGCGGCTTGGACAATTCGGGTTCGTCGAACACCGAAATCGAAAGCAGGTCGTTCGGAACAATCTTATGATCCGGAAGACTCGTTGTAACGGTCGGCGCGGCGATCGGGGTATCGACAACCGGACGAGAGATTTGTCCCCAAAGCGGCAACGTTACCAGCGCAAGGAACAGAGATGCTCTCTTTAAATTCAAAGCTTTTACATTCAGAGCCGCCATGATTGAAGCCTCCTTGATGAACGTCGCCGGACACCGCCAGCAGTGTATCGGCAGTTTCAGCGAATATTCTGAGTTTACCAGTTCGGCTCTTGCGCAAACCAGCTTCGGGAGTACAGAGTGACACCAAATCGGCTGCCGTTACAGAAGCCCGTGCCGAGCTACTTCGTCCGACGGGCTCCGGTTCGGGATGAATGCGCCTTTTGCCCCCGGAATTCCGGGCAGGAAACCGCCCCAATAAGCGTGAAAAACAGGATTGCGACCCCCATCCGCTGGATCGGATAGTCGACAAGGCAATGCAGGAAAACGACGCCGACCCCGATTCCCCAGCCCGTGCGGAATGCTCTCGGGATCGTCCATATGGCGACCGAAAGGATGAGCAGGGCGAACGGCACTCCGCCTTCCACCGCCCATTGAGCCCAATCGTTATGCGCCTGGTTGGCGAATGAGCCGTTATCGAACGTCGCGTACGCGGGATATGCGACTGCCCAATTTCCCAGACCAACTCCGAGGAGCGGCTTGTCGCGGATCATCCGCAGGGATGACTCCACATATTCCCGCCGGCCGCGATAGGGGTCCTTTTGTGTGAGCTTGGTGATCAGCCGGTCCGGTCCGACCGCAACGCCCAGCGCCAGCAGCATGCCGAGAAATGTCGCCCCCGAGACAACCAGTGGGCGGCGTTCGATGCCGGTTCGCCGCGCTGCGAGCAGGGGGACCAGAAGAACTTCCGCCGAGGTGAGAACGAAACCCATTCGCGAGTCCGAAGCGAATATCGAGGCATACATAACCGCCGCGGCGAGCCAGTGGAAAGTCCGCCAGCCGGGGTGGTCCGAAAAAGCCTCCGTCAACGCTACCGGCAACAAGAGCTCGATGAACGCGGCATATTGATTAGGGTAGACGAACGGACCCATCGCAATATTCGAAAACTTCACTTCAAACAGCCAGAAGATCTTCCCATCCGAGGTGAAGAATTGCAGGGGCGCAATGACGGCAATTACAAAGCCCGCAATGACGAGCGCTCGCAGATATCGTCTCCGTAACACTTCATCGCCGAAGATCTGTATTCCCACAAATACAGCGGCTGCGTTCGCTGCCCAGTAGAGAACGGAGACGGATGTCGCCCATCGATAGATGGTGACGCCTATCGCGAGTTGCAGAACCGGCCACAACACGGCAGCTGTAAGCGGGATGAGTACGAAGCGGAGCCGCAACGCCTCCGGCTTCAGAACGAAGAAGGCAAGCCAGCAGATCGCCAGACAGAAAACGGATACCTCGGGTAGCGCAGTTGCCCAGAAAACCGGCTCCCACATGACCGCAATCGTCGCGATCGTGGTGGCGAACAGCGCAATGGCCGACGCGTGTTTGAACGTTCCGGGCGTCACTTGCGCAAACCTGACTGCGCCAATCCGGAAGTCACCCGACGGATCTGGATTGCGCCCTTCCACCGAAGAGTGGTCGGCGTCCTTCGGTATTCGAGAACGAGTCTGGCGGTATCCCGCTGGCCGGCAGAAAACGAGATAGCGCCGCTGTTCCAGTCCTGAGATGCAACAACCGGGAATACTCCCACCGGTTCGGTGTGCTGACTCCCGGCTTGCTGATTTTCCACCGATCCGAACCCCTGAATCACCCAGCGCAACCCGATATCGTCCCCATCTCCAATCGTGCGGTAGTCGTAATGGATGAGGTATTGTTTTTCAGCCGTGAGCGGGATCTCCTGCTGTATCAAGGGTACGTAATCGGGCTGAGTGCCGGAAAGGGCGATCGATATTCCAGGGGCGGCTTCGATCGGTCCAACAGCAACATTTGGCTCGGCGCTGTATTTCCAGTCGAATACCTTCTGGAGAGGCGTTGCAGCGAAATCACCATTGGTCACGATATTACCCTGCTCCGGCGCGAGAGCCGCAAAGGGCAACAGATGGCGGATACACAGCGCATTCCAAACCATAAGAGCGGACTTATCGTCATGGCCAATCTGCCGGGCGGCATAATCGACCAGCACGGGAGCGTCATCCGGCACCGCGCCGGAAGCCAGGTCTCCGGCCATTGGGGCGGCGGAATCGACATGCTCATGCTCAATCAAATAGTCAAAGAAGGCAGAAAGGATGTCCCTTCGTGGTGGCAGAATCTGCCGGGTGGCTGAGGGGTCGTCGCTGGCGGCGAGGCAAAGGCGGAAAATGGAATCCGAATTCCCGTAGCTCATGTCAAGAGCCGCTCGCGCGGACTTCCAGAATTCCGGCCATCTGCCACGACGAAAGTAGTAATTTGTCAGGGCCCAGCGAGGATCGAATCCGCGATCATCTCTATATGCGCGTAATAAGTAGCGTTCCGAGTCCTCGTATTTTTTCTCTAACTCCGCGCGAAAGCCACGCCGAATCCAATATCGCGATTCGTCCGGGCTAAGTTCGGTGGCAATCTCCAGCTCACGATCCGGATCCTCACCGCCCGCCTCGAGATATTCCGCGAGAAGTGCATGGTATTCGGCGTTTGCAGGCACCAAACGGACGGCGGTTCCTAGGGATGCCAGATTATTCCCGGTGCGGGCAATATCTGCCCTTGCCAGCAGAACCGAATACCAAGCCAGGCCAGCAAGACCGCAAAGTGCTAACAGGGAGACAGCGCGCCGGGCTATTAACATTAAAAGTGCACCACTGCTTGCATTTGCGCCAGAATCTCCATTAATATAGCATTAGGTCGATCACGGAGGTTGCGAAGGAAAAGTATGCCGCAAAAGATGGCAGTGGTAGTTTCGGGACTCGCAGTGACTTTAGCGTTGACTTTGAGCGCGGCGAATAGCCCTGTGATTGGGATGGTTTCGGCTGGACCAAGCCATGGTGCGATATCCATTGATGGCGCGAACGTTTCGGGTAACGCGACGCTGTTCGACGGGTCCGTGGTTTCGTCGGGAGGTTATTCGCGTCTGGAGTTGAACTCCGGCGCACGTGTGGATCTGGGCAACGGCTCGGTCGTTCGCGTATTCGCGAATCACGTATCGCTGGAAGGCGGCTCGAGCGAAGTGCAGAGCTCTACTCATTTCGCGATTGATGCACGTACTCTTCGGATCGAGCCGTCAGAAGCCGGTTCAGTCGCACGCGTCCGTTTGGATGGCGACCAGCGAGTTCTGGTTACGGCCCTCACTGCGCCGGTGAACGTCTGGAATCGCGACGGTCTGCTGGTTGCTCGTGTGACACCGGCCGAGCCCCTTTCATTTCTTCCTCAGGCTGCGGGTTCGAACGCGTTCAGCAATACAGGTTGCGTCGTGAACAAATCGAATGCGGCGCTGTTCGTCGATCAGACTGGTAATCAGGTTTTTGAATTGCGTTCTTCGGTTAAGGGCGTTGACCTGCGCAAGTTCGTTGGCAAGCGGGCCGCAGTCACCGGCACGGTAACTGCGGGTGCGACACCGGCAGGGGGCGCGAGTCAGGTCATCAGCGTGAGTGCGATTGCTCCGGCTACCGGAGCGGATTGTTCGCCAGTCGCAGCACGGATTGGAGCAACAACCACAGCGGCTGGTTTGGCTGCTGGCGGTGCGGCGGGTGCCGCGGGTGCAGGAGCTGCCGCTGGAGCGGGTGCCGCTGCAGCAGGCGCTGCCGGCGCGGCGGGTGCTGCAGCTGGTGTTAGTGGCGCGGTGATCGGCGGAGTAGCAGCGGCCACGGCAGTAGCGATTGGCACGACAATAGGCGTGGTAGTTGCGAACGCCAGCCCGTAGCCGGAGCTGCGGTAGAGGGTTTTCTTTAAGGCTCCGGGATTCCCCGGAGCCTTTTTTGTTTGCATCTCATTATTACTTGCACTAATACTGGCAATCGGCGCTACAATACAACTGTGACGGCCACGCCGCTGTCACCTCATTCCTCCCCCGTTCGGTGGACAGTTCCCTCGTCTGGCAGATTCCTTTTTCTATTTCACCAGTGGAAGGCTAGAGGTGACACCAAATCGTCCGGAGTCCGCTGTGCCGCGGACAACCGAGCTCGCGCTGCTCGGCAATCGCACGCTGCAAACCCTGGTTCGCGGCAACTTTGTCTGCTTTCCTTCTCAGGCGCCTGTGTTCGGGCAGCGATCGCGGCGCGATCTTCAATGGCGACTGGCCGTGCTGTACTTCGTTCGTGGCTGGTCGACCCGCTCCGTCGCCAATCGCTACGGGCTGACGCGCGAACGCTGCGGGCAGATCATTTCCGACTGGCGAATCCGCGCTGTCGCTCTTGGTTATATACAGGATGTGACGCCGGAAGGAACGGATCTCGCGAGCCTGGCTGAAACCCATGCCGGAGAGTTGGCCGCGAGACCGGCGGAAGGCCTCACGGAATCTTCAGCATCCCTCGTAGTTCATGCCGCGAGCGCGGTATCGGCGAACAACACAATATTGCAGACATCCTTCGCGACGTCTTCCGCGCCCAGGTTGCCATCGAGCCTGCGATAGATCCCCGTGCGGAGGTCGTGGTTTCTGTAGTGTTCCGCTTTATAGTAATCCACAACAGGAATCGTTTCCGCTTCCCAGGTGGCGATCCGCTGCGCGACTACGCCCTCGCTATCGTCATCCCGTTCGACTAAAGCGCCGCCATCCAGCTGGCAACGGGATCCCCCAACCGGTCGCGATGCGAGGCTATAGATTGCGCCGCATTTCGCGCACTGTCGGCGGCGCACGAGCCGCCGCAGGAGCACGTCGTTCGGGACGTCAAGGTGCAGGACCAGCGGTCCGGGAGCACCCAGCGTCTCCAGCATTCGATCGAGTCGACGCGCCTGGCCGACGGTGCGCGGAAAACCATCCAGAATCAGCCCCCTCGCCGGGTCGACCGCTCTGCCGTAGGAATCTCCGATACGCGACACTACGGTTTCGCAAACAGTAGCATCGTCCACTAACGCTCCTGTCGACATGGTCTGCCGAAGCCTGAAGCCTTCGGGAGTATTCCGCTTCGCTTCTTCGCGCAAAATGCTACCCGTTGAAATACAGGCAATCCCGAGCCGCGACGCGAGCAGGGAACTCTGCGTTCCTTTACCGCTGCCAGGAGCGCCTATGAATAGGACGATCCGGCCGTGGCTCGTCTCCCGCCGAGTTCCCATCACTTTGACGCCTGCCTGCTTTTCCCCCTCCATCGCAATTCCAGTACAGCGGAAAAGGACTTTAGATTCAATGCTAACCGGTAAGGCGGGGCGACTGGTCCGATCCGGACCATAGATCTGATACCATATAACCCAATGGTTGCAAGTAGTTCGAGCGAGCTTTTAGAGAATCTGCGCGGCGACCTCGGCCAGCGCCAGATCGGGCGTGGCATGGCCCGTCTGGATGAAGTATGGTCCAGGACGGGCCACCTGAATCCCGGCGACCCGGACTCGGCAGCGCTGCTTTGCTATGTCGCGCAGTGGGTGGACGCCGGCTGGCGCGATGTGGATATCGTGCAGGATGGCTTGGGCGCCTTCCCCAAAGGTCGCCGCTCGGCCGTCCGGCTGTCGGACTACATCCACATCCTGATGGCCGAAGGAATGGTGTGGGTGAATGAGGAGCGTGTGGACCGCGCGCTCGAAAACTTCAGCCGGGTATTGTCGATTCGTCACGAGATCACCGACCCGCAGTTGGCTTCGCTGGCTCATTTCTGGTCCGCGCGCTGCCATCGGAAGAACGGCGAATACGACGCCGCCCTCACGCACACGTCGGAAGGCTATCGCTTCGCGATGGACGCCGGAATGAAGCCCATGGCGGCCGCGATGCAGGTGGCCGAGAGCTGGCTGCTGTTCCAGAAGGGCCGCACGCGCGACGCGCTGAAGCTGCTCTCGGAGGCCGATGAGGTGCTTTCCGCAACCGACGACTACATTACGCGCGGCAACATCCAATCCAGCTACGGTCGCATGTACCGGCGGGAGGGCCGCTACGATCTGGGGATTCGCCACTTTGGTATTGCGATCGAGGAATACACCAAGCGCGATCCCGAACATCGCAATCTGGCGCGCACTCTCGCCAACATGGGCTATGTGGAACGGCTGATGGCCCTGCAGCATCGCAAGCGCATCGACGCCGACGCCGCCCAGCGCCGACGCAGCGAGCCCGATCTGCGGCGCGATTACGAGCTGCTGCGAGGCCGTGCGCTGGCTCATCTGGATCGCGCGGCTGAGATTTATCGAATCCATTCCAACCATCGGGGCGCCGGCACGGTCTGCGTGAACCGCGGCCACCTCCATCTGGACAACGGCGATCTGCAGCGGGCCGACGACGAGGCGCGCGAGGCGTACAAGCTCGGGGAAGAGAAAACCGATTACATTCTGATGGCGCGCGCGCGGCTGCTGGAGTGCATGGTGGAAAACACCAAGCTGGAGGAAGAAATTGAGGATCCGGCGTGGGTGGCGCACTTGGCGCTGAACGCGGCTACCGAGGCCGTGAATCTCTCGCTACACACGGAGAATCGGCGGCTGCAGGCGCGCGTGCTGATCTGGCATGGCCTGACGCTTTGCAATACCGCGGGGGGCAACACTTCCGGGAGCGCTACGGGCAACCTGGACGCGGCGCGGGAGTTGTGCGAGCGCGCGGCGCCTCTGCTCAAGAATGAAGTGCAGGATCACATCTGGGAAGATCTTCAGATGCTGAAGAGCCGGGTGGTGAGCGGCGGGAATCCGGACGCGAGGCTCCAGGCGTGGTCGCAGGGAGTGGTGGGTGAGCGCAGCTTCCAGCAACTGACGGAGGACTTTGCCGATCTTGTGATTCCCAAGGTTTGGGAACATGAAGGGCGCAAGGTGGCTCGGGTGGCACGGCGGCTGGCGATTTCGCCTAAGAAGGTGCGGCGGGTGCTGGCAAGGTTGGGGTTGCACGGCGGGCAGTAGTAGTGAAAAAAGGCAAAATTGCCACAGATGCACACAGATGAACACGGATACGAAAAGGCAACTTCAACGTTTTCATAGGGCGCACATCGGCGCCTGTCCGCTTCACCGTTCCTCCAGATGCTTCAGGCGCGCCAATCGTCGAGACGCCGGTTGATCGAATCGAAGCGCGTGTTCATGTGGGACACCAGGCGCCAGGCGAATAATCCGAGCGCGGCCGTGTTAAACAGGATCGGCACGCCTATCGCCAGATAGAGCTGTAAATTTGTCATTGCAGGTCTTCCCTTCGCGCTCCAGGTACTCTACGCTCTTTACTATAACCCAGGGCGCGGGCACATTTGCGCGATCAAACCCGAAGGTCGGTGGTTCGCTATATTTGAGTTTCCGGAGCATCACGATTTAATCCACGACATATATGGCATCCAGCAAGAAACAATTGACTCTCTTCGCGATTGCGGCTGTGCTGTTCGCGGCGCTGATGCTGGCGGGCGTTGTCGGGAACGTGGTGCGGGGGAACTTCCTGGCCATCCCGGTCATCTGCTCGGCGCTGGTGTTGGCGGGTCTGCTCATTTGGCTCGGCGTTAAGGTTAATCAGCGGCGCATTCAGATCATGTATCGCAGACCGACGCCGGATCGGCTGATCGAGCACTATCACGCGACGCTCCTGCAGGCCCGCGCGAGGAAGATTCCACATGCCGATGCTGTGGCCGCTCATCTCTCGGCCCTAGCCGCTGTGGTCTACGGTCAGTTTGACCGCGCGCGGGAGGAATTGGCTACGGTGGATTGGGATCAGACTCCCGCGATGTATCGGGGGCACCGTCTGCATATGCTGGCCCTGATTGCGCTGCTGGAGAAGCAGGATCAGGCCGCAGCGCTGCAACTAGCGGCCGAGGCGCAGGCGCTGGAGCAGACCGATCCGGCCGGAGGCCTGCCGGCGCTGCACGACGCGATTCTGGTGGCTGCAGGTGAGGGCGATGCTGAGACGATTAAGCGGGTTCAGCATGTTTCGGGTCGGGCGGTGGGGGCTTTGCCGGCGCTTTCAGCCTGGGCGCTGTCGCTATATCTGGAACGGAATGGGCAGGAGAAAGAGGCTGGACCCTATCGGGAGCGAGCGCTGGAGGCAGCGCCGCACTTCGTTGCGCTCAGCCAGCCGGATTGACGTGACCTGTAGAACCCGCAGGCGTCTAAAATAAGCATATGGACAGAAGATTATTGTTTCCGGCAATCGCGATGACTGCGGTGGCGCAAACGACCTCGCCAGCCAACGCCAAGGCGGAAAAGGCGCTGCGAGCGCGGGCGGAGGAGTTTTACAAGCTGGAACTGAGCGAAGATTTTCGCCACGCAGAGGCCCTTGTAGCCGAAGATTCCAAGGACTATTTTTATAATTCTGGTAAGCCGAAGTTTAAAGGTGCCACGGTCGGCAGCATTGAATTTACGGATAAGGGCACGCGCGCCATTGTGCATGTCGATGTCAAAGTGGAACTAATGGCTCCGGGCGTTGGTGCCCAGGTTTTTGGAGCTCCTTCAACATCCACGTGGAAGCTCGAACACGGCAAGTGGGTCTGGTATTTCAACAAAGAGTCAACGATGGTTACGCCCTTCGGCAAAATGACTTTCGCCCCAGGGGATGGCCATATTGACATGACACCAAAGGTGCCTGGTCTGACGACGCTCGAGTCTCTGGTTACGATTGACCGTCAATCGTTAGTTTTAACAACCGAGAATCCAGAGCAAACCGTAACGGTTTCCAACGGCCTGCCCGGTCCGATTACCCTGGCATTGGGCGGGAACCGTATAGAGGGCCTTGTCTCAGAGCTTGAGAAGACTGACATTAAGGCGGGAGAAAAAGCCGTCGTTCGTTTCCGGCGCGTTCCAGGTACAAAGCCTTCCGGAACTGTGCTGATTACTGCGTCGCCGCTGAGTGTGGAATTCGAAATTCAGGTTAAATCGGAGTAGCCCGTTCCATCGCTTCGGATGGAGCCCGTAGAATCCGGCTCGCTTTCCAGCATTTCGCGGCAGGGCAGGGTAAAAATGACGCGAGCGACATCGGGATAGGGGGAAGCCTCACGGCTTCTCCCCTCCCACACCACCGGACATGCGGGTCCGCATCCGGCGGTTCGGCGGGTTAAGCTATTGTGCGACAGTCAATCTCGGAATCCCGAGCGAG
>Ga0182024_10001814_pt1 | contig 54049 bp, 46 predicted proteins | sample P32metaG_FD_120480 | JGI IMG/M metagenome (GOLD analysis project Ga0182024, IMG submission 120480) | Permafrost microbial communities from Stordalen Mire, Sweden - P3-2 metaG (Illumina Assembly) | ecosystem: Environmental > Terrestrial > Soil > Wetlands > Permafrost | place: Sweden: Stordalen...
AACCTTGATCTTTCAGAACCGCGACCATAAGGGAGCGGCACGCAAACCTTGATCTTTCAGAACCGCGACCATAAGGGAGCGGCACGCAAACCTTGATCTTTCAGAACCGCGACCATAAGGGAGTGGCACGCCAACTCTCGCAGTCACACTAAATCGGCGTCGAAAACGGCATCAGCGCGATATTCCGCGCCTGCTTGATCGCTTCCGCCAATCGCCGCTGATGCGGCGCACACACGCCTGAGATCCGCCGAGGCGTGATCTTCCCGCGCTCGCTCATGAACGAATTCAGCAGACGCACATCCTTGTAGTTGATATCGTCGATCTTATCCACACAGAACCGGCACACTTTCTTGCGCCGGAAATATTGTTTCTTGCCGCCAAACGCTTTGTCGCCTCCGGTGGGACGCTGCGATGCACTGATCGGTCTTCCGCCGCCTTCTCTTCTTGGTTCCGCCATGGCTTATTCCTTTCCTCCGGCCGGCTCACCAGCTACTGGTGCCGCCGAAGGCGCACCCGATCCATGTGGCGAAGGCACAGCAGGTGCCGCCGCAGGCGCACCCGATCCATGTGGCGAAGGCGCAGCAGGTGCCGCCGAAGGCGCACCCGATCCATGTGGTGCCGCCGCAGGCGCACTAGGCGTCGGACCAGCTGGCGCCGCCGAAGGCGCACCCGCAACGGGCTGCCCAGGCAACGCATGTTCCACTCCCGGAGCACCCGGGCCACCTGCACCCGGCATCGCCGGAGCCGCCACAGGAGCAGGCCTCCGCGCCGCCCGCTTGTCGCGGGCCTTTTTTCGCTTGTCGATTTTCTTTTGCTTTTCGTCGATGCGCACGGTGATAAACTTGATCACCATATCGGTGACGCGCATGCGGCGCTCCACCTCATGCACCAGTTCGGGACCGCTCGAAAACACCACCAGGATATACGCGCCTTCGTTGTATTTCGAAACGCGATACGCCAGTTTCCGCACGCCCCATTTGTCAACTTTATCCACCGTGCCCTTGCCGGAGGTGATCACTTGCTTGATCTGCTCGACGAATCCGTCGACTTCCTCGTCCGGCGCATCCGGTTTGACGATAAACAACTCTTCGTAAACTCTCATTCTTCCTCTTCGTTTAAGCCTTGAGCGCGGCGGTTAAAAACCGTCATGGACTTTTCGACGCCCTCAGCGAGTATGGATTCCACCGCCGCGGCTCCCCGCGCCACGGCTTCCTCCACTTCCTGCTTCTGCGACCGTTTGAAGGGCCGCAGCACAAACTCTTCACCATCGATCGGATGACCCAGCGATTCCACCGGCCGTATGCCAATGCGAACCCTCGCAAACTCGTCTGTTCCCAGCGAGCCGATTACGCTTTTCGGCCCCTTGTGCCCCGCCGCCGATCCCTTCGGCTTGATCCGCAGCGAACCCCAAGGCAAATCCAGTTCGTCGTACACCAAAATCAAACGATCCGGTTGCAACTCGTACTTCTCAAGCAGACCCTTTACTGCCGGCCCGCTCAAATTCATGAACGTCTGCGGCTTGGCCAGCGCGACGCTCTTTTCCTTTATCGCGCCCAACCCCACCAGCGACATCTTTTCTTTCCGGCTCACCCGAATCGCATTCGACTCCGCCAGCCGGTCGATCACCATGAAACCCAGGTTGTGAGGAGTGTTCTCATACTCACTCCCCGGATTTCCGAGACCCACAATGAGGTACTCCGGCATGAAGGCCAGTTCCGTTTTACTGACCACTGGCCACTGGCCACTGGCCACCCTTGAAGGCCCTTACTTCTTCTTCTTGTCCTCCGACTTGCCCTTCTTTTCCTTCTCTTCGGCAGGCGCAGCGCCTTCCTCTTCCTTCTTGCCCTTCTTTATCACTTCAGGCTCGGCCGGCGTAGCACCCGCCACCGGAGCGCCCTCGACAGCCGCCTCAGCTACCGGCTCAGCCTCCACCTTGAGCATGATGATGTGCGAAATCACCGAATCCGCCGGGCTCACCAGCTTCACCTTATCGCCCACCGGAATTTCGCTCGCGCGAATGCTCTGCCCCAGCATCAGTTCGCTTATGTCGATTTCGTACTGCTCCGGAATATCGTCCGGCAGGCACTCGACTTCGATTTCGCGCGTGATCAGCTCGTGCAATCCGCCCTGGAGCTTCACGCCTTTCGGCTCGCCTACGGTGTGGATCGGCACCTTGACGCGAATGTGTTTGGAGAGGTCGATGCGCTTCAGGTCGATGTGCAGCAGCGTCTCTTTGATCGGATCGTTCTGCCAATCGACGATCATCACCGGAACGGTCTCGCCGTTCTTCACGGCCAGGTGGAAAATCGTGTTGTGACCGGTCTTCGAATTCAGAATCCGCGTAACTTCCTTGGGACTCACCGCCACCGAAACGGCATCGCCGCCCGATCCATACACCACCGCCGGAGTCGAACCCGAGGCACGCAGCCTCCGCGCTTCATTCTTGCCGCGCAGATCCCGCGGCTGCGCTTGAATCGTAATGTCTTTTCTCATCTTCCAACCTTCTTCATCTAGCCACCAATTAAATTATTCCTATCCGCGTTCATTCACGTTCATTAACGGCCAACTCTTTCTCAAACCCCACCCGTAAGGGTGGGGATATCAAATTCCAACCCCACCCGTCAGGGTGGGGATATCAAATTCCAACCCCACCCGTCAGGGTGGGGATCACACAAACAAAGTACTCACCGAGCCGTCCTCGTGAATCGACTGAATCGCCTTCGCCAGCAGCGGCGCCACCGAGAGAACCTTGATTCTCCGGCAGCTATCCACGTGGTCGCCCAGCGGAATCGAATTCGTCACGATCACTTCCTCAATCTCGGAAGCCTCAATCCTCTCGACAGCCGGCCCCGACAGCACCGCATGCGTCGCGCACGCGCGGACGCTTTTCGCGCCTTGCTTCAGCAGCGCTTCCGAGCCCTTCACCAGCGTCCCGCCCGTGTCGATCAAATCGTCCACGATCAGGCAATGCTGGCCTTCCACGTCGCCGATGATATGCATCACCTCCGCGACGTTCACATCCGTCCGCCGCTTGTCGATAATCGCCAGCGGCGAATCCATTCTCTTCGCGAACGCCCGGGCGCGCTCCACGCCGCCCGCGTCCGGCGAAACCACCGTGACGCCTTGGCCACGCAGGTCGTCAAAGTAATCGATCATCACCGGGGTCGCAAACAAATGATCCACCGGGACATCGAAGAAGCCTTGAATCTGCGCCGCGTGCAAATCCAGCGCCAGAATGCGGTTGGCTCCGGCGCGCTCCAGCAAACTTGCCACCAGCCGCGCCGAAATCGGCATACGCGGACGGTCCTTACGATCCTGCCGCGCGTACCCATAATAGGGTAACACTGCCGTGATGCGCTCCGCTGAGGCGCGCTTCAGCGCGTCCATCATCAGCAGCAGTTCCATCAGGTGCTGGTCCACCGGCGTACACGTCGGCTGCACCACGAATACATCGGCGCCGCGCACGTTTTCCTGAATCTGCAAGTGCACTTCGCCGTCGGAAAACTGCTTCACGTTCGCCGCGGCGAGTCCGCAGCCCAGCTCATAGCAGATCTCCGCCGCCAGCGCGGGATTTGCGTTGCCCGTGAATACCTTGAAGTGATTAAACCTCATCGCGCGTACCGGCCCGAGTACTTGCTTTGGAGCGGCCATAACCCCACCCGTCAGGGTGGGGATCCTGTCCAGCCCCACCCGTATCCAGCCCCACCCGTCAGGGTGGGGGAAACTAACTCTTCGGATGAACGCCCTTCAACCGGTGATTCCGCCCAACTGACGCCGCCACATCCGCTGATAAGTCCGCCGGCCCACCAACCTCGCGTCCATCATCCGGCATCCCCTGAACGCCCGATCCCCATCCAACATCTTTCGCGCGCGCGCACGTTCCGCCACCGATTCAAAAATGGCGAAAATCGACGACCCGCTTCCGGTCATCCTCACTCCGACAACTCCGGCCTTTAACAGACGCTGGAGAATCGCTGGGAGCTGGGGATGTTGCCGGAAAACTACCGCCTCGAAGTCGTTCCCGCTGAGCGCACTCGCCGGCCCGGCGCGCCGCGCGACACCAATCGCGCGAACGTAGGCCTGGAAACTATTAATACTACTTGACGTACCGGTGAAAGTCAAACCTCGATCGAGCGCCGCATACGCCGCTCCCGTGGCTGAGTGGATGCCCGTCGCAACCACTAGAATCGGCTCTGCGGCGAGGTCCGGCAGCGGGTAGAATTCGGTGCCTCGGCCGAACCCGATGGCGGTGCCGCCAGTTAGGAAAAAAGGCACGTCGCTGCCGAGTTCGGCGGCGATTTTCTCAAGCGATACGTTACGTTTAGCGAGAGCTGGGAGAGCAAGCAGGACTGCGGCCGCGTTGCCGGATCCGCCGCCGAGGCCGGCGCCCATCGGAATGCGTTTGGTGAGGGTAAACCGCACGGCCGCATGCACTTGCATTGCGTCGAGCGCGGATTGGGCCGCGCGCAGGATCAAATTGTCGGGGATGTTAACGTTGCCATCGAGCGTGAGGTGCGTTCGGCGCGCTGGTTCGTATTGGATTTCTATCGTATCTGCAAGAGAAATAGTCTGAAAGACGGTGCGCAGCTCGTGGAATCCGTCGGGGCGTTTATGGAGGATGCGGAGATCCAGGTTGATCTTGGCGAGCGACCGCAGTTTGACGGTCCTCACCCGCGCGCTCCGGTTAAACGGGAATAACGCGCGCGGTAAATCACGGCTTTTTCGCGGCTCCGCTGCGGTGTTTTGGCGGTAACTCCGCGGTCTTTCCGCGCTGTTTGCGGGTTTTCATGCGGCGGGGCATTTACGGTATTGTCGCGCGATTTGACTCGGACAGATCGTAATATAAAAGGCTTACTTTCATTAACTTAGGTACAACAGTCGAAATTCAACAACCCGGTTAGCGGCGTTAATAGTGCAACATTGCGCGAATATCGTAGCCGGGCAATTTCTCGCGCCCTTTGAGAAAATCCAGCTCAATCACGAATCCTAATCCCACCACTTTTCCGCCGAGATTTTCCACCAGTTTCGTAACCGCCGCGGCTGTGCCGCCGGTGGCGAGGACATCGTCGACGATCAGCACGTGCTCGCCGCGCCGGATCGCGTCGACATGCATTTCGAGAACGTCGGTTCCGTATTCGAGCTGGTACTCGATGCGCTCGACCGCGGCCGGAAGTTTTTTGGGCTTGCGCACAGGCACGAATCCGGCGTTGAGCGCATAGGCGACGGCGGGAGCGAAAATAAATCCCCGCGCTTCGATGCCCACCACTTTGTCGATTCCCCGCCCCGCGTAGATGGCGCCCAGTTCGTCAATCAGCAGGTGCAATCCCTGCGCGTCCTTGAGCAGCGTGGTGATGTCGTAAAACAGGATGCCGGGCTTGGGGAAATCCGGGACTTCGCGGATGAGCGATTTCAGATGATCCATATGGAGGAGATAATTTTATCATCGAATGTCTCGGGATCAACGTCCCGAACGCAGACTAAAGTCTGTGCCACCGGGACTGTCGGCTGAAGCCGACAGCAGCACGCTAGAGCGTGCGCCACAAGCGCCGCCTGAAAGGCGGCTGCAGCCAAGATTGGCTGCCCCACATTAAGATTGCACCGAACACAGGCTAAAGTCTGTGCCACCGGGACTGTCGGCTGAAGCCGACAGCAGCACGCTAAAGCGTGCGCCACAAGCGCCGCCTGAAAGGCGGCTGCAGCCAAGATTGGCTGCCCCACATTAAGATTGCACCGAACACAGACTAAAGTCTGTGCCACCATCACGGGGGTGTAGATCGGTTAAACTTATTGGAATTCCTGTTATGGCGCTTCGGGCAGGCGACAAACTCGGTCCCTATGAAATCCTCGCGGCCATCGGGGCAGGCGGAATGGGCGAGGTTTACCGCGCGCGCGACACGATGCTCAAACGTGACGTGGCGATCAAAGTCTTGCCCGCGACTTTCCTCGGCGATCCGGACCGCATGGGTCGCTTCCAGCGCGAAGCCGAGGTGTTGGCCTCGCTCGATCATCCCAACATCGGGCACATTTACGGAATCGCGCATTCCGAAGATTCGCGTGGATTGGTTCTGGCTCTCATCGAAGGGCCGACGCTGGCGGACCGTATCGAAGCCGGGCCGATCCCGCTGGAGGAGGCGATCTCGATCTCGAAGCAGATTATCGATGCGCTGGAATATGCACATGACCGTGGCGTGGTCCATCGAGACCTGAAGCCGGCGAACGTAAAAGTCACGCCCGATGGCGTGGTCAAAGTGCTGGACTTTGGCCTGGCCAAAGTGCTGGAAGATGAACCGCCGCAGTCGTCGGTTACCAACTCGCCTACGCGGAGCCTGGGGCACACGCTGGCGGGAGTGATCCTGGGCACCGCGGCGTATATGTCGCCCGAACAAGCCATCGGCCGGCCCGTGGACCGGCGCAGCGATATTTTCTCCTTCGGCGCGGTGCTGTATGAGATGCTCGCCGGCAAGCGGGCGTTCGCCGGAGCATCCACGCCGGATGTGCTGGAGGCAGTGGTCAAGAGCGATCCGGATTGGACTGCGCTACCGGCGGGGACGCCGGGGTATCTGCGAAGGCTGCTGGAGCGGATGCTCGCGAAGGATCGTAAGCAGCGGCTGCAGGCGATTGGGGAAGCGCGGATTGCTCTGGCGAAAGGGCGGAGTGAGGGTGAGAGTGAGAGTGCCGCTCCTTTACAGTCGCGGTTCAGTAGTGTATGGGTCGGCGTCGCCGCGGGATTCGCCCTCGCGCTCGGCGCGCTCTCCTGGGTCCACTTCCGCGAAGCTCCGCCCGAGCGCCAGCACATTCGATTTCAAATTGCCCCGCCGGAAGGCCCGCTGCGTGATTTCAAGCTATCGCCGGACGGCCGTTTCCTGGCGTTTGCCACGATCGAGGGAGCCGCATTCAAGCTTTGGATCAGGGGGCTGGACAGTCTGGAAACGCGGCTTCTGACGTCCTTCACGGCGGGTGGTAATGCTCTTCCATTTTGGTCCCCGGACGGAGAATACATCGGCTTTGGCACATCGGGCAAGATTTATAAGATCGCCAGGGCGGGTGGCTCCCTGACTACTATCTGTGACGTTCCTGGAGCATTCAGAGGAGCCGCATGGCGGAGCGACGGAACCATTCTCTTCGGTTCGAGCGGAGGACTGTATCGCGTTCCCTCTTCGGGCGGCACTCCCAGCAAAGTCAGCGACGGGACCGCCGCGGTTCCCGTGTGGCTAACCACGGAAAGGTTTCTTTTCTTGTCGACAGTGCCCTATGGGATTTTCGCCGGTTCCATGACGGGCGCTAAGCCTTCTTTATTGCTACCCGACGCTTCAGGCGCGGTTTTCGTTCCACGGGCCAAGTCCGAGTTACCGGATCAATTGCTCTTTCTTCGCGGCGAGACCTTGATGGCACAGGCCATTGACGCGGAGAAGGCGGAACTGCGGGGCGGAGCGGTTCCCGTGGCCGAACGCGTGGGCAATCTTGGCAATTTGCGCAATCCCGCCTTTTCCGCCTCCGCCACAGGTGTTCTGGTGTTCGGGCGTGGCGCGTCCACGGACCACGAACTGGTCTGGCTGGATCGCGACGGGAAAAGGTTGCAAACCGTCAGCAGGCCCTTTCCCCAGGCTTTTAATCCCGCTATCCGGCTCTCTCCCGATGATAGCCGGGCAATCGTTCCCGTCGCGGGCGCCACCGGCCCGGACGTGTGGATTGCGGAGCTGAATCGCGACACACTATCCAGGTTCACTTTCGATGGATCTTATTCCGGGATCTGGTCGCCGGACGGGCGCAAGGTGCTGTGGACGGCGAACGACGGTAACCGTTACCTCCGGTCCGCGGACGGTTCGGGTAAGGATGAGTTGGTGTTCACGGCTCCATCCCACGGCCCGGGATACGTGGAAGACTGGTCCTCCGATGGGAAACGGATCACGTTCTCCGAGCGCAGCGACAACAAGACTGGACTGAACATTTGGATGGTCGAGCCCGGCGGCGATCGCAAACCTTATCCGTACCGTGAATCCCGTTTCAATGAAAGCTGGAACGCCATATCGCCTGACGGCCAGTGGATGGCGTACGAATCCGACCAACCCGGCCAAGCTGAGATTCTGGTCGAATCGATTCCTGCGGGGCGCGGTCGCTGGCAGATCTCGACCGAAGGTGGCGATTGGCCCGTGTGGCCGCACGACGGCAAGGAGCTGTTCTTTCGCCAAGGGAGCAAACTCATGGCCGCGCCCATCCGCTTGACCAAAACGTCGGTGGAAGCCGGCAAACCGCAGGCGCTGTTTGATGTCCCCGCGGATACGCGCTTCCAGGTTTCCCGCGACGGCCGGCGCTTCCTGATCGCGATGCCGGTGGAAGGCGCAACGGCCGCTGCTCCGCTCACGGTGGATACGGATTGGCGCGCGGGAGTTTCGAAATAGGCCGAGGGTCGGGAGTGGTGGTGAGTCGGTGAAAAAAGGGGACAGACCGCTCTGTCCACAGCCGGCGCCTGTTTCAGGAGGACCCCCACCCTGACGGGTGGGGCTTGAGTCGAGTGGGACAGAGTGGTCAGTCCCCTTTTTGGATTGGCGTGCGGGGGTTTCGAAATAGATCGATGGTCGGGACGAGCGAATCGGGCGGTGGACTCGGACGGCGATTGAGAGCGGCGTCGAAAATGGTGATTGAGTGTACTGTCCCTATCTAACTATTTCAGGCAAGCCTGTGCCACCTGCCCACAGCGCGCTGGTACCATGAAATAGATGAGGACGGAATGACCGCCAAGGACGCCCTTCACCATCTGGTGGACGAATTGCCGGACGACCAAGCCGAGCTTGCGCGCGTCCTGCTGGAGGACCTGCGGGACGCGGCCGACGTTGATGGGCCGCCGCTCGACGCCGAAACACTGGCGTCTTTGGACCGCGGCCTCGCCGATGTCGCCGCGGGGCGTGTCAAGCCGCTCGGCGAATACAAACGCGAACGCGGATTGTGAAGCATCGGATCAGCGTCTCGCGCGAAGCCGAGAAAGTTCTCGACCGGCTCGACCGTCCCACTGAACGCCGCCTCCGCGCGCGGTTCGTTCAGTTAGGCGACGATCCGTTCGACCCAAGGCTTTCGGCGCCACTCACCGAACGGGCGGGCGCGCGGAAATCGCGCGTGGGAGGCTGGCGCATCCTGTTCACTGTCGACCGGGACGCGATGGCTGTAAACATCGTTACGGTGGACACTCGGGGCCAGGTCTACAAACACTCATCGTGATGACACTTTTCGCGTAGGGGTGGGTATGACGGCGAAGAGGAAATCCAAGCCGAGCCAGAGCCGGTGAAAAAGGTGAAAAAGGGGACAGACCGCTCTGTCCACAGCCGGCGCCTGTTTCAGGAGCACCCCCACCCTGACGGGTGGGGCTTGAGTCGAGTGGGACAGAGTGGTCAGTCCCCTTTTCGGATTGGCGCGCGGGAGTTTCCGGCGATTTAGTTTTATACTGATGGTCTCAATGGCGTGCCGACGCAGTCGCATCGGAGCAGCCTGGTCGACGATTCTAGCGGCCAGCCTTTGCGGAGCGCGCTTGCCGGTGCACACGTTTGACGCGGCCGACGGCATGCCGCGTGACGCGGCTTTCTGCGTTGTTCCAGATTCAAAGGGTTTCCTGTGGGTGTGCACCAACGAAGGGTTGTCCTGGTTTGACGGCTACCGCTTCAACAACTATGGCGTCACGGACGGTCTTGCGCACCGCATCGTAAACACCGTGGTCCAGACCTCCGGCGGCACGTTGCTGGCGGGGACGGACGGTGGGCTCAGCAGGCTGGGTCCCGCGGACCCCGAGGGGCCATCCAGGAAATTCAGGACCGTACCGGCCACTGCGCCGTCGCCGAAAGGTGTCTTCGATTTAGTTCAAGATCCTGACGGCGTCGTCTGGGGAGCGGGGTTCAACGGTATCTTCCGTCTGGAGCATCCCGATAGCCCCGCTTCGGAACTTCACTTCGTGGAAATCGCGCGCGGCAAGGACTCGGCCGGCAATGGGCTGGGCATCACCGCACTGGCCGCGGATCGGGATGGAACGCTTTGGATCGGCACGAGCCAGGGCCTGGCGCGGAGGTTACCGAACGGCCGCATCGATTGGCCTGAAGGCGTTCCGGCATTCGCTGTCAACACGCTGCTGATCGATCGCGAGAATCGCCTATGGGTGGGAACTTTGAACGGACTATGGCGCGTTGAGATTCCCACGAAAGACGCGAAGTTGCGCGCCGTCCGTTGGTTCACGAAACAGGATGGGCTCGCGAGCGAACGAATCCACTGTTTGCACGAGTCATCGAGCGGAACACTGTGGGTGGGAACCGCTGCGTCCCTGAGCGAGTTGTGGATCGACACGGATGGGCGTGAGCATTTCCGGAATTACAGTGCCGCCGAGGGTTTGCGCGGGCGGCGCGTCACGTCCATCGGCGAGGATCGAGGCGGCAATTTGTGGGTTGGGATGGACCAGGGGCTCTCCCGGATTTCGCGCAGCGGGTTTGTCACTTATTCGGAAAAAGAAGGCGTTGGCGATCTGGCCATGGCGGCGCTTATCACCTTGCCGGGCCGGCCGGGCCGCGAGCCGATTGCGATTTCCAATCACACGGACCGGCTGGAATTACATCAATACGAAAACGATCGCTTTACCGCGGTGACGCCGTTTTTCCCGCCGTCCATGCATTACTTCGGGTGGGGCTGGGACCAGATCGCATTGATCGACCGAGAAAATGCATGGTGGATCGCGACGGGCGAAGGCGTGTTGCGCTATCCTCGCGTCTCGCAACTGGCCATGTTGGCCCACGCGGCGCCGCAAGTTTATACCACGCGGAACGCCGGGTTGCCAAGCAACGATGTGTTCCGAATTTTCGAGGATTCCCGCGGGGATATATGGATCAGCGCGTTTGAAGGAGCGCCGGTGCGTTGGCATCGCTCAGAGAATCAATTCGAACCGTCGCCCCGATCCTTCTTTCCGGGAATGGTCAGTGCGTTTGCGGAGGACCGGGCGGGGAACGTTTGGATGGGGCTGAGCAATGACGCCGGCACGGGAAATCCATCCGGGTTGATTCGCTATCACCAGGGCCAATTTGAACGTTATGTCGACCCCGGAAAACTGACGCCCGGATGGATTTCATCCATGCTGATCGACCACCTGGGAAGGCTGTGGATCGCGACCGCCAGCGTGGGCTTGGAAATGGTTTCCGATCCGACCGCGGCCGAGCCCCGCGCCGCACAAGTTCCCGCGCATCTTTCGAGCGTGAGCGTACGGTGTCTGGCCGAGGACCGGCAGGGGCGGATCTGGGCGGGAACGGCGCGCGGCCTGGATCGGCTGGACCCGTCCACCGGGGAGATTCGTTATTTCAACAGCGCTCAGGGTTATCCCGGCGGCGGCTGCTCGGCACTGCGGGTGGATTCCGATGGGACGTTGTGGGCCGCCTCCTCCATTGCGCTGTCGCGCTTTGTACCGGGCGGCGATGGCGCCGAAGAGATTCCACCGGTGTATGTCACGGGCGTTTTTGTCGAGGGCGCGGCGAAGGGGGCCGCCGAGCGTTTGCCATCAGAGGTCAACCTGGGCCAACTGGGGCCGCAGCAGAATTGGCTGAGAATCGAGTTTTCGAGTCCCGCGGCCGTGGAGGGACGGGCGATCCGCTACGAATATGCGCTACAACGCGCGGGCAAGAGCTCGGCCGTTCTCAGCGACCAGCGAACGATTGAGTATCCTGGGCTCGCGCCGGGGCAATATCATTTCCGTGTCTCGGCGATCAATGAGAGAGGCCAGAGAAGCTCCGTACCCGCGGAGATTCTTTTCGAGATCCTCCCGCCGGTGTGGGCGCGCTGGTGGTTCGTAACCCTGCTCGCCGCGGCAGCCGCCGCCGCGGTTCACGCAGTGTATCGTTTCAAACTGTCGAAACAACTGGAGCTGGAGCGGCTGCGCACCCGCATCGCGGCGGATTTGCACGACGATCTGGGGGCCAGTCTGACCCGAATGACCATTCTTACCGAACTGGCGAGCCGCCAGGCTCAGCCGGCCAATCCGAAAGCAGGGCGCGATCTCAGCCGGATCGCGGAGATGGCGCGCGGCATGGTGGACGCTCTGGGTGAATTGGTCTGGGCCGTGGATCCGCGCCGGGACGATATGGCGAGCACGGCTCGCCGCATCCGCCGGTACTCGTCCGACGTGCTGGAGCCGCATAGGATCGCCTGGACATTCGAAACCCCGCGTGCGGATTTGCCGCCACTCACGCCGGAGCAGCGCCGTCAAGTACTGCTCATCTTTCAAGAGGCTCTGCGCAACGCCGGACGTCACGCTCACTGTTCCCACGTGGAGCTGTTCCTGCACGTCGAAGCCGGTGAATACGTCGTGCGCATTCGCGACAACGGGTGCGGTCTGCCCGATCCGATCCCCGAATTGGGTTCCGGGCTTCTGAATCTCCGTTCCAGAGCGGCGGCTCTTGGCGGCAGGCTTTCGATCGTGTCTTCACCAGGCGCAGGCACAGACCTGACCGTTCGCTTCCCGGCAGGTAAAACGGGGAGGAGGATGGGACGCATGTTCATGCTCTTTCGCGAGAGACCTGGAGTACGCTCTAATCGACGATAGTGACCGTAGTGTCTATCGAGGTATCCACGGAAGTCTCAACCGCCGCGTCCAGGATAATTCGCATCGCGATTGTCGAGGACGACAATCCAACGCGGCAGGGCCTCGCCGCGCTGATCGGCGGCGCGCCCGCGTTTGAGTGCATCTGGCAGTCGAGCTCGGTGGAAGATGCACTCCTTCTACTGGCCGATCCGCCGGACGTCCTGCTGCTCGATATCAATCTGCCGGGCATGCCCGGATCGCAGGGCGTCCGCTTGTTTCGCGAGCGCTGTCCGGACATGCAGGTAGTGATGCTGACGGTATTTGACGACGCGGATCGTGTCTTTGAATCCATCTGCAACGGCGCTTGCGGTTATCTCCTGAAGAAGACGGCCCCCAGCGCTTTGCTTGATGCGATTGGCCAGGCGCATCACGGCGGGGCGCCCATGACGCCGGAAGTCGCGCGCAAAGTGATCACCCTGTTTCGCCGGATTACCCCTCCGCCGCGCAAATCCGAACACGGACTCTCGTCACGCGAGTTGGAGGTGCTGGCGCTCCTGGCCGAAGGCTATGGTTACTTGAACATCGCCGCGCGGCTCGAAATTACCGTGAACACCATCCGCAATCACATCCGGTCCATTTACGAGAAACTGCATGTGAATTCGTCGCCGGAGGCGGTTTCGAAAGCCATCCGGAGCGGAATTATCTAAGAGTTCTAGGCGTAAGGGAGCATATCCATGCGCTACCGGCCGGCATCCCTTCCGGCTTATCCTCGGGTACGGGAAAAATCACGCGATCCCGTGCAACCGGAGGAGTCATCATGAAAGCTACGCGCATCTTACTTACGGCTACAGCCGTCCTTTTCACGGGATCGGCTTTTGGGGGAACGGTCACCATCGTTCAGGATTTATTTGGGGCAGGGACCAGCGGATCGACAGGTGGCTGGCAAGCTGTAACCTGGACTCAAACCGGGAGCTATACCAATGTCAGTATCGGAGCTAACCTGGCCATCAACAACGGCAATTCAACAGGTACGGGCATCGCATATCTGGTGACCGCGCTGGGACCCTCGGCGACCTTGGCGAACCTGGTGGCTACCGATCCGATCATGGTCACCGGGAATCCGGGAGTCAATACGATGACCTCCCTGTTTACGGGACTTAGCCTTGGCCCGGGGACTTACTATCTGCTTATCAATCCAACCGATGTCGGTCTGTTCGACTCGCTGGTTTGGGACGGAGCCGGTACGCCAACACAGACGTTGGATACAGGAGTCACCCAGCAAGCCGACCGCGTGCTGTCAGGTACGGTTGCGACGCCGCCTTATGACAGCGCTAACATGGCCACCAGCGCCAGCGTAGATCACATTTTTAGTGTCACGGGAACGGCGGTTGCAGTCACTGGCACGCCGGAGCCGGGCACGATTGGCATGATGGCGTTGGGTCTCGGCGGACTTGGCGTGTTCCTGCGTCGAAAACGTGTCGCGCTACTGAACCGCCAGTAGCACTTCTTCCGGCAATCTTCCGGAATTCCAGAACACAATTGTAGAGGGTTGAAAATTTGGATTGTGGAGCCCGACGGCGATCGCAAACCTTATCCGTACCTCCAATCCCGTTTCAATGAAACCTGGTCCGCCATATCGCCCGACAATCAGTGGATGGCGTACGAATCCGACCAACCCGGCCAAAATGAGATTCTGGTCGAATCGATTCCCCCGGGAAAAGGCCGCTGGCAGATCTCGACCGAAGGCGGCGATTGGCCCGTGTGGCGGCGCGACGGCAAGGAACTGTTCTTTAGCCAAGGCAGGAAAATCATGGCCGCGCCCATCCGCCTGACCAAAACGTCGGTGGAGGCCGGCAAACCGCAAGCGCTGTTTGATGTCCCCGCCGATACGCGCTTCCAGGTTTCCCGCGACGGCCAGCGCTTCCTGATCGCGATACCGGTGGAAGGCGCGGCGGCCGCTGCTCCGCTCACGGTGGATACGGATTGGCGCGCGGGGGTTTTGAAACAGGGTCGAGGGTCGAGACAAGCGCCATGCTGTGGCCGCGAGAAGCCCCACGCTTACGCATGGGGCTGGAAGAGCGAACGCCCTCACGGGCGCGCCTCAAGCGACGGCGGGTGGGATTGGAAATGTCGACATGAATGTCGACACAGCAGGCTTGGCGGCCCGCGCCACGTGCGGAACGCGCTCCCTGACGGTCGCGCCTTCTCAAGGGCCGGAACGCGCTCCATTCTGTCGCGCCTCTACAGTGCGGGAGGGATGGTATTGAGTGCCGCTCTGGCTCAGATTAGGTTATAGAGGGAATCCGACCTTCAAAAGAGAGCCACGGGAGAAAGAGGCCAAGGGATGAATCCAGGGATGGTTGGGTTGGCCGCACTGATATTTGGCGTAGCTGCATTCGCCGACGATATCGATCGCGCCAAGCTGATGGGTGGTTGGGAATCGCAAAGCGCAACGGGGAGCAACCGGGAGACCTGGCTGTTCGAAGCCAAGAGCGACGCGGTACACATCACCTATTTGCAGGGCGATAAAAAGCTTGCCGAATTCGAGTGCGACACGGACGGGAAGGACTGTGCGACGAAGGTCGCGGGGCGCCCGGCGAAGGTGTCGCTGTGGTTCAACGGGTCCAAGCTGGTGGAACTTGAGACGAGAGGGTCGGAGGTGGTGAAGCGGCGCTTCGCCGTCGCCGGAGCGGGAGACGAGATGGACCTGGAGATCATTCCCATCGCGTCGGACTGTAAGGCGGAGACGCTGCATTTCAAGCGGGCAGGAGTTGGGGCGTCGAGCAAGTAGTCGGCGGGCTGCGCGTCGCGCGCCGGCACGCGGCGATAGGAAGTTGACCGTCGGGAAGAAGTTGAGCGTACCGCTCCCTGACGGTCGCGGTTCCGAAAGATGGTTGCGCCCGACGAGCGTTCCGTTGCTGTCGCGTTTTTGTAACCGCTCCCTGCGCGTTTTTGTAACCGCTCCCTGCGCATTTTTGTCACCGCTCCCTGCGCATTTTTGTAACCGCTCCCTGGTGCGCAACTGCGCGTTTCGGGCGCAGTTCATTAGGTTGAGGAATTTCTGAAGCCGGATTTGGGACCGCTCCCTTGGCGCAAGCGCAGCTTGGTCGCGGATCGAGTCGCGGTTTTGTAACCGCTCCCTTTGGTCGCGGCTCGTAAAGAAGGTCGCGGCTCGTGAAAGCCGTTGACAATAATGTTCGTATTATCGTAATCTGCCGCTTGGCCCGGAAATCTGCCGGCACCTGTTGCCCTGTCGCGAGGTGTTTTCTGAATATCCGCATGAAGGTCAAAGCGTCGGTTCCGATTTGGCGGAAAGAGGACCGCACCGCACACATTTATCGCGTCGCAGCCGGAATTATGTGCAAGAAGGGCTACGAGGCGACCTCCATGAACGACATCGCGGAGGCGGTGGGGTTGACCAAGGCGGGCCTGTATCATTACATCCGCGGCAAAGAGGATCTGCTGTTCCAGATCATGAGCTTCGGGATGGACATGGTGGACGAGGATGTAATCGCGCCGGCGCGCGAGATCGCGGATGCTCAACCGCGGCTGCGGGCCATCGTCGACCGGCATTGCCGCCGGATTATGGAACAGGGCGGAGCGGTGACGATTCTGCTGGAGGAGATGCCCGCGCTGACACCGGCGCATCAACGCATTATTCGGAATCGCAAACGGTCGTATTTCGAACTGGTACGGGACACGCTCGACGAACTGTCGGCGGAAGGGAAGTTGAGGGATGTGGACCCGACGGTGGCGGCGTTCACTCTGTTCGGCATGATCCTGTGGACTTCGCGCTGGTATCGCGACGGCGGGGAGCTGACGCCGGAACAGGCGGCATCGGATGTGGGTGAAATGGCGATGAATGCTGTTTTGAATGGCAGACGACAGGATCGGCTGCCCCACGCAACCGACGGGCGACAAGATCGCCTGCCGGGCTCGTCGAAAATTCCCAGAGTGGCTGGCATGGGCGACGGCGGGAGCAGAGGACGGAATTCCGGGATCGCGCGAGTTGGGCGCGCCGAACGGCAGGGTAGGCGGCACCTTGAGCGGCACATTGAGGGGCACATTGACCAACCCATTGGCGAGCCGGTTAGACAACCCATGCGGATTGCCGACGCGATTTCCGGGGAAGGGGCCGGCGTTCCCGAAATTAAGATTTTCGGACGAAATAAGCGGTTGGAGGGGTAGGATTCGTTCCGTTTTTGGAAGACGATCTACCAAATCCAGGAGATAGTGAGGGTAAAATCGGTAGAAGGGCGTGGCTTGGGAAGTGTTGATTGCATTAGCTTAGCGGGCGTGAACCCGAGACAAGCATGGAGCGAAAACACCATTGACAAGACTTGACATTCGGGTTACACTTCCGGGCAGTAGGTTTGTCTACCGTACAGTCGGCTAGAAGTGCGCGGCCGCAATGTTTTCGGATCGCGAAAAGTTCTCAGACGTTTAGTGAGTAACTAAAAGGAGAGGGTCAATGTTGACTCGCAAGTCCATTCTGAGTTTGCTTGTGCTGGTATTGGTAGGCACGAGTATTATCGCCTTTGCACAGTCCACGGGCATTGTCACAGGAACGGTTGCCGACGAATCCGGCGCCGTCATTCCAAACGCCACCGTCGTCATTACTAACAAAGCCACGGGAGCGGCGCGAACAGTGACCACCAACGCGGAGGGTCTGTACAGCGCTCCGTCGATGGAAGCCGGCGAGTACGAGATCCGCGTAGAGGTGCAGGGATTCAAGACCACGGTCCGGCCGGCCACGGTACAGGCGGGCGGCACTATCACGGCCAACATGTCGATGTCGCTCGGCGCGACCAAAGACGTGGTTACCGTCGAAGCAGCCGCATCGCAGATCAACTATGACAACAGCCAGATTCAGGGCGTGGTGGGCCGCTCCGACATTGAGGGAATGCCGCTGAATGGCCGCAGCTTTCTGCAACTGGCGCAGATGCAGCCCGGAGTTACGATCGCCACGGGGACGCCCGCCCAGTTCAACGCGCTGTTTACGGTGAGCACGCTGGGCACGGGCACGCGCACCGTGATCACGATTGACGGAGGCAACGTTTCCGACAACGTGACCACCGGCGGCGGCATGACTTCCATGAACTTTTCGCAGGAAACCGTTCAGGAGTTCCAGCTTTCGGAAGTGAACTTCGATCTGGCGACTCCCGTAGCCGCCGGCGGGGCGATCAATGTGGTGACCCGTTCGGGCAGCAACGATTGGCACGGCAGCGTGTACTTTTTCTATCGCGATCACAACATGGCCGCGTATCCCAACCTGGCGCGCGACCCAGCCGACCCGAGTCCGTTCTTTGAACGCAAAGACCCGGGCGGGACGATCGGCGGTCCGATAGTGAAGAACAAGCTGTTCTTCTTCTTCAACTATGAGTATCAGACTCAAGTGCAGGCGCTGGCGATTCAGACCAACTCGCCGTATCTGACCGCGCTCCAAGGCACGTACGGCAGTCCGTACTCCGGCAAGACGCTGAGCGCGCGGTTCGATTATCACTATAACGACAAGAACAACTTCTTCCTGCGCTATTCGCACGATGGCAACACCGGATTCGGGCAGGCGCTGATCGGCGGCGATCCATCGAGTTGGGCGCGCAATATCAACTGGTCGGACCAGAGCATCATCGGCTGGACCAGCACGCTGACGCCGACCCTGGTGAACGATCTTCGGTTCCAATACAACTACTGGTCGAACAGCAATCTCCAGGCGGTCCCGTCGGACTGCTCTTCGCCCTGCATTGCGGGAAGCCTTCCCACGGTATACACTTTCATCGGATCCAACTATCCCGCGGTCGGCCCGAATTTCGATGCTCCGCAGGCGCGCGCCACGCGGCGCTATGAGACGGTGGAGAGCCTGACCTGGCAGAAGGGTAACCACCGGTACAAGGTCGGCGCCGATCTGAATCCGACCAGGACTGAGGGTTTGTGGGGATTCTGCACTCCGATGTGCGTCGGCGCTTTCGCGCCGGATGACCTTGTCGGCATCTTCGGTGCGGCTGTCGCGCCGTTACTGTTCCCGTCGGCTTTCCTTCCCATCAAGAACGACGCGGGCGCGCTGAATCTGCCGGTTTATAACGGAGCCAGCAGTATCTTCAGCGGAGTCGGCGTGGGCGCGGATGCGACGCCGGCGCCGTATGGCCGCAGTTCTCAGGCATGGGCCAATCAGTACCGGGCGTATTTCCAGGACACGTGGAAGATCACGCCGCACTTCACTCTGAACTACGGCCTGGGGTGGGATGCGCAAGTCGGCTTCTACAATGGGAACCTCGCGAAGCCGCAGTTCCTGGCGCCAATTTTTGGCCAGAGCAACCTGGGCCCAACGCAAAACAATACCAAAGAATTCCAGCCGGCCTTCGGGTTCGCCTGGAGCCCGTTCAAGGACAACAAGACCGTGTTCCACGGCGGCGGCGGGATCTATTGGGACAGCACTCCGTATTACTACAAATTGCGTGAAGCTCCAGTGATCGGTCCGCTGGGCGATGGGCGCGACACGCTGGCCGCCAGCGCGTTTACCAACAACATCCCCGGACTGATCAGCTTTGCCGGCCCGGGCCCCTGCCCGATTCCCGGATTCCCGGCAACCGCTTGCTCCCTGGTTCCGGTGGGTGCGCCTTTACCGATTGGCGGATTGACCACCATGACGGTCGGCCAGTTCCAGAACCTGGTGAATCAGGAGTTGCCGGCGATTTCAGCCAAGCTGTTCCCGTCCAACGTTCAGACCAGCGGGTCCTATTGCGCCACCTGTACCGGTATCGATGTTTTGAAGCAGGGGGTGGAAGTTTATCCGCACAGTTTCCCGTTAGCTCGCAGCTACCAGAGCTCGCTGGGTGTTCAGCGCGAGCTGCCAATGGGGATGGTGCTGACTGCCGATTGGGCGCGCCGCCAGGCGGAGAATTACAGCCTCGGTGAGCAGGATTACAATCACTACAACCTCAAGGTCAATGGTGCGCTGAGTCCGGTGATCCCGGTGTGTACTTCAGCCCAGCTGTTTGTGCCGGGGCAGGAATGCTCCACCGGCCCCATCACCGTTTGGACTGACCAAGGCCGCTCGGTGTACGACGCCTTGCTGTTGAAGGTGGTCAAGCGCCTGTCGAACCATACTCAGTTCACGTTGGGGTATGCACTCCAAAAAGGCCTGGACGAGAGTCCGTATGACTATGTGAACTGGATGTCCAGCTACGGCCAATATCTGCCGCATCAAAACCTGAATATCGCAGGACTGGTGACGATGCCATGGGGCTTCCAGTTGAGCCTCAATTCATCGATCATCAGCCGGAGTCCGGTGACGGCGAACGTGGCGGGCCTGGTTCTACCGGGCACGGATCCTTCAGGGAGTTCGGAGCCGCTGCCGGGCCTCGCGTTTGGCTGCCTCAACGCCGGATGCGGCAAGGGCGCTCTACAGTCGGCGCTGACTGCGTACAATTCGGCCAACGGCACGACGCTGGCGCTGCCGTCCAACTACTCCTTGAGCGCTCCGACCTTCTCGCAGGACGTCCGTTTGACGAAGACGTTCGTTTATAAGGAACGGTACAAGCTCGCTCTGCTGGGAGAAATGTTCAACGCGTTGAATATTTCCAACCTCACCATCGGCAGCTATACGGTAGGCACTTCCTTCGGCATACCGACCGGACGCGTGACGCAGACGTTCGGCTCGGGTGGTCCGCGCGCGCTGCAAGTCGGCGGGCGGTTCTCGTTCTGATCGCAAGAAAACCCTAAGCAGTTCAGCAAGGCGGGCGCCAGAAATGGCGCCCGTCTTTTTTTGTGCGGGCAAGGGCCGGTCGACGAGGGACTGCGATTGCGATCCCCACTCTGACGAGTGGGGCTTGAGAACGCGCAAAGCGCCAACTCGGCGTAGACTCAAGGTGTGGAACGAAAGATCTTCTGGCTCACCTTCACCGTCCTTGGTCTGGCGGCCGATTTCGTTCTACCGATCTGGTGGGCGCTGGGAGCAACGATACCAATCTGCCTGGTGAGCTGGTGGGTGGCCTATCGAAGCGACTGGTTCTAAACACAGCGTCATAAGTATTTGCGAATGGCCGCTTGCTGACGCGCGCGGTTCCGTAACAGAACCGCGACCATCAGGGAGCGGATGCGCAAATACTTCTGACGCTGTGTTAAGCGCTTGAGGCACAAGCGGAGGCCGACGAGGGCGTCGGCCGCGGTCCAGGGGGACCGCCCCACATCGTGATTCGACTTGTCACTTCTTGCGGGCTTCGACGAAATAAGCCGCCAGGTCTTCGTACTGATCGGTGGCGATCAGGTCCACGCCGGCATCGTAGGCGGCCTTCCAGCGCGCCATCACAGCCTGGCGCGAGCCAAAGTTATAACCCTTGTCCCAGCCCTGGTCTTCGGCCGCTGTGAAACCGTCGAGAGTGTAGAAGCGAATCCAGTAACCCAGTTCATGTGCCTGATTGACCAGCGCGCGGAGCCGCTGATTCGCCGCGGCGGTCCAATCGCCGGCTTTGGTCTGTCCGCCTTCCTCAACTTCGAACCAGGAATTATTCCACCAGCGGCGATAGTTGGTGGGGCGCTCGGTGAGCAACTGCGCGGGCGGAATGGTCGCCATCAAGTGGATGCGCTCGTCACGTGATTTACCCTGGACCGGAGTGGTATGAGCTGAGCCGAAAACGCGCAGCCGCGCACCCGGCGCGAGGCCGCGGAAAAACACTTCCTCCTGCTCGTCGGCGTCTTCGGTGATGACCAGCAGGGGCTTCGGATCGAAGGGCGCAAGCTGATGCGGATCCTTAGTCTGCGGCGCAGTGGTGATCCAGTTCTGATATTCGCCGAGAATATTCCACACCGCGTGGAGCGTTTGTGGATCGAGCGTCTTGAAATCGAAGTGGAGGACAATCAGTGGCCAATTCGTCCGGTCGTTCTTGGCGAGCGCTTGTTCGACGATGGGCCGGACCCGTTCGAAGAAATAATCACGCAGCGCAGGCTCCGTCCCAGTGGTCCTTGCGGTGTGCGACACGACCGGGTGGCCGTTGGCCCACGCGATATCCTGTTCGATCACGACCGGGAACCCGGATTTAAGCGCGCGATCGATTCGATCGGCCCAGCGGCCTTCATAGGGATAACAATTATGCGCGTCGACGAGGGGACGGTTGTGATTTAGAAAATCGAGCTGGGGTTGTGCGATGGGCTGGGCGCGGAGAGCTGCCGCGGTGAAGGCGATTAATGCGAAGAGGAACAGTCTCATTCGCAGGTAGTATATCGAGAAAAGATGACAAATCGATGGCGGCACATCAGACGTCGTCCGGCCGGGCCTATAGCTCTGACAGCGCCCGGTGAACCAGATGGATGCTGATGGCGCCCTCCCCCACGGCCGACGCCACGCGCTTCACATTGCCCGCGCGCACATCGCCCACCGCGAACACACCGGGCAGGCTGGTTTCCAGCATCTCGGGCGGGCGAGAGAGGGGCCAGACCGGATTTCCTTCCGCCGCGCGTACGCCCTCGAGATCGCGGCCCGTGAGGATGAACCCGTTGTCATCCATGGCGACGCAGCCCCGCAGCCACTCGGTTCTGGGCGACGCGCCGGCCATGATGAACACGTGCCGAATGTCGTGCGTCGAGATTTCGCCGGTTTGCTTGTCCTTCCACTTGACGCGCTCGAGACGCGGGTCGCCTTCGAGCGCGACGATCTCGGTGGAAAGATGCAGCTCGATGCGGGGATTCTCCGTCAACCTCTGGATCAGATATCGCGACATGGTGCTGGACAGTTCTCCGGACCGCACCAGCATGTGCACTTTGCTGGCGGTTTGCGACAGGAACGCCGCAGCCTGTCCCGCGGAGTTTCCTCCGCCCACCACGATGACATCTTCCCGCTCGCACAACTGGGACTCCATGAAAGTGGCGCCGTAATAAATCCCCTCCCCTTCATACTTCGCCAGATTCGCGAGTGCGGGTTTATTGTATTGCGCTCCGGTGGCGATCACGATGGCGCGGGCCGCCAGCGCCTCGCCGCTATCGAGCACGACGTGGAATGGGCGGCGACCGCAATCGAGGCGCACCACGCTGCGGGCGATCATCATATTCGCGCCGAATTTCTGCGCCTGCGTGGTCGCGCGATAGGCCAGTTCCTGCCCCGAGACTCCCGTCGGAAATCCCAGATAGTTCTCGATCTTGGAACTCGATCCCGCCTGCCCGCCGGGGGCGAGCGTTTCAATCATCAGAACATCCAGGCCTTCCGACGCCGCGTACACCGCGGCTGCGAGTCCCGCGGGGCCCGCGCCCAGAATGATCACATCGCTCACGTGGGTCCCATCGATGACGCTGTTCAGGCCCAGGCAGTTGGCCAGTTGCTGGATAGTTGGGCTTCGAAAAACTTTGCCGCTGGCGCTACAGATCACCACCGGCACCTCCGACGCTTTCACGTCGAAACGATCCAGCAGTTCCTGCGAAGTGCGGTCGGTTTCCAGATCGACGTAGGTGTAAGGATGTCCGTTCCGGACGAGAAATTCCCGCAGCTCAAGTGTCTGCGAAGAGTGGCGCGAGCCCATGAGGATGACGTTGCCGTAGCCTGCCCGGATCAGCTCCAGCCGGCGAAGAATGAATGCGCGCATCAGGATTTCGCTCAGCTCCGAATCTTTCGCCACAATGGATCGCAAAGCGTCCCCACCGGCCTCGAGAAATTCTCCAGCACCGGTCACGCGGCCAAGCACCAGGCACCGTTGCCCGGAGATCATCATCAGCTCGCCCGTAAACTCGCCGGGACCGTGTGTGGCGACCGAGCGCTCTCCCTGCAAGCTGGGCTGAACGATTTCCATGCTTCCCGACAGCAGCACGAAAAACGGCACTGCGGTATCGCCGGGCGCGAACAGGATGTCGCCGGCCTGGACACTCCGCACATGGGCCGACGGCCTGATCCGATCGATCTGCTCCGAGGTCAGGACGGGAAACGCCTGGGTCCGGGCGTCGAGAGCGCTGAGCGTGGGGAGTATCGCCATGCCTTCATTTTCTCACCGGCGTCAAGCGGCGGCTTTCGGCGAGTCCTCTGGCTAGGCTTGCCGCGCGAGTCATTGCGCGATGAGAACGTCGCGCGCGGGTCGCGTGAGTACGGAGGACCCGCCCACCACATCTGCCTAGGGCTCGAAATGAATGACGCGAGCAAGGCCGTCGGCACCCCGAGCGCTTTCGCCGGTGGGATCGTACTCTATGCGGATTTTGGCTCGCTTCTGCGGCCCGCACGCCAGATCCGTCGTCTGGCCACTGTCTCCGTTCACCGTCAGATTCGACGGATTGTCGATCAGCAGCACTTTCTTTCCTTCCGCCGTCTCCATGACGATTCGGGCAGGCGCCCCGCATTGAAGCTCCAAGAATCTTCCTGTGAAGGAAGGCCTTAGCGCAGCCGGCCGCGCCGATTCTGGCGCCGTATCCCTGCGCTTCAGCATCGGCGCATGGCCGCCCGATTCTGCAGGTGAGTCCGGCGCAGGCATTGTCGTACCGGGCCGCGAGCCATCGATAAACCGGAGGATCTGCTCGGCGCGATCGCGGTCATCCGCGTTCGCCGCGATCTTCTTCAATTGTTCCGCCGCTTTGCGCGCGTCATCGCGATCTCCCGCCTCCAAGTTCGCGTGCATCAGCAGCGAAAGGAGCCGGGGAGCATCTTCCGGCGTCACTTTCTTCACGGACGCGAGTGTTTGCAAGGCATCCTTGGCCGCATGCGAATGGAGTTGCACGGAAGCCAGTTCCAAGCGCACGTCCAGACGGCCCGAATCCAGTTTCAACAATTCGGTAAGCGCCTGTATCGATTTCGAAAGATCCGCCTGGCCTGCCAGACGGCCGTAATCCCATAGCATTCGTGGGTCGCGGCTCCCCAATTCGAACGCTTTCGCGAAATGCTCGTACGCGTCACTGAATTGTTTCTGCCTCCGTTCCAGATACGCGAGATCGACGTACGGCTCGGGGCGGTTCGGGTACTGGGCAATCACTTTTTCGAGCGCCGCGCGCGTGTCGATTTCTCGTCCGGGCTGGTCGGTAACCTCGATAAGAAGAAGCGCCACTTCGAACGGGCCTGCGGGCTCCGCCTTCAGATCGTCATCCACTTTTTCGAGCTTGGCGGGAATCAGCACGCCTTGAAATCTTCCGCCGCGCAGGTACGCGAGCAAATCCGATTCGATGGCTCTTAAGGGCTTGCTGTAAGTCTGTTCCAGTGCGTCTATCGATGGCCTGCCGCCCGAAATCGCGAGCAGAACTTCCGAAAACTTCGGCTTGTACACGGGGTTCAGCGCGAGCATATGTGTCAACGCCCAGCCCTGGTTGTAAAGACTCCCGGCCTGGTTCTTTTCGTTGTAATAAGGCGAATCCTGAGTGGCTGTAAGGATGGTCGCGAGTGGCACCCATTTATCCCGAAGCAGCGCTTGATAGCGGCCGGGGACGATCGCTCCGATGAGAACTTTATCTCCCGTCGGCTTGAGCGTCGAGTACAGTTCAGCGATGCCTTCGCTCAGCCACGGAGGGAAATTCAGCTTCGAATGACGCGCGACGAGATGGACGTATTCATGAATCGCGACCGGGAACGTTTCCTCGCCCGCGTGACTCATGACGATGTAATCGTGATCGCCGGAGGAGTGGTAATACGCGGTCGCATAGCCGTTCAGGCGGTAAGGCGCGTACTCTTTCTCGGAGTTGAAAACGAGAATCCGAACCTGGGACGGTTTGTCTCGCGCGTGCGGCATCATTTGGTCGAAGAAGCCGCGGACCTGCTCGAAATAACGAATGGTGTCGCGGGCGCTTCGCTCGCCGGCGGTCGTGTACATTTCGAAGTGGGGGGACGCGAGACGACTCCAGCGCGCGTCTGCCGCCGTGCCCGCGGGGAGACAGAGCAGAGCGCCGAATCCGAGCGTCACCCAGGCTCGCATTCCCATATTCTAGTACTACGTTGGGAGGTTGGCTGATGGTGCCCCTCCCTGACGGTCGCGGTTCCGTAAAGAGTCTGTGCACCTGCTTCCTGACGGTCGCGATTCCGAAGCCGGAACGCGCTCCGTGCCGTCGCGCTTTTAGGCCGCTCCTTTTAGCCGCGGCTCAGTTAAGGCGCGCGAACCACCCAGCGGGAGACGAGGTTCTTCTCCAGGACTGCCCGCTTCCCGTTGAAAGTAAAAGTGCCCCTGCCATGTTCATCCGTTTCGCCGAGCGGGGCGAGGGCCAACGGAATTTCGCTCGACCCCTGCATCATTCTGTCGAATCGGATTCCGATGACGACCTGGTTCCACGGAAGATAAAGGTGCTCCATCCGGGTGAGGTGACCGCGGACTATAGTGCCGGCGGGCGCGCTAACCCGGCCCGCAACGCGCACGCTTTTGGTGAGCGCCGCTTCGACGAGGTCTCCCGCCGAGTTGACCTGGGAATCGATTTTCGAAATCAGGCTGAGCTCAAGTTGCGTTCCGGGCGGAAAGGACAAGGCTTGGGCCGGGTGCTCCCCGGGAGGTGGCGCGGCATTAGCACCGTCAGCATCATCAAACTTCAAGACGGATTCGGAACCGAACTGCCGGCAGCCCTGGTAGGAGGTTCGGTTTTCGAGATAGGACGCGTCGTTTAACAGGAGATCTTTTTCCGTCGTCGAAGGCAGCATGTAATCGCCGGTTCGAGAGGAGGAGCGCGCGTAGGTCATCTGCGTCCGCAGCTCACAGATCTCGGGCAATGAGCCGTCGGGGTCCGCCGGAAGCACGACCACGCGAAGCAGGTCCGCAGTGCGGGGATCGACGTCGAAGGTGCCCATGTATCCGACGGTAAACTCGCGGACTGCCATCTTCAGCACGTAATGGCTGGAGACGAGCGGGACTTCATACTGGAAACGGACGCAGGAAGGGCTTTCGCACGCACCGGCGTAATGAAAAGTCACCGCGTCGATTCCGAAAATATCAATTAGAAAACTGGCGAAATCCCCACTGCCGGCCATCCCTCCGGACAGCAGATCGCCTGGGTGCGCGGTTTCGAAATGACCGCTGCCGGGCCAGGAAAATATCTCGCTTCCTTCCGCGAGCATCACGTCGAGGTTGGCTCGATCGTCGGCTGCCAGGCGCAACCTGAACCTGGTCCTTCTGGTTTTTTCCTGGACCAGCGCGGGGCAGGAACGGATCTTGGAATCCACCACGAACTGCCGGCGTTCGATTTTCTGGCGGCAGAGGTAGCGCGGCATTTGCTTCGCATTGACGGCGACTTTTGCGCGGACACGCGAGAGCAGCAATTGTGGATCGACGTCGGCCGAGATCGCCGCGCACGCGAAAGCGAAGAACGATAACCATCCGCGCCAGCTCATGGCCCTGCTCATGAGTCTAGCGCGAGTCTAGCGCGAGTCTGGGCGGGCTCGGTAAGGCTCAATCTGGGTGCGGAGCACGTCCGCGAAACCTCCGCGAACCCTTATAGTGATGAGACGGACATGGATTACGACCTGGTGGTCCTCTTCGAGCACCCCGAGTGGCAAAAGCCACTGTTCGCGGCGCTCGACCGCCGCGGGGTCCGCTATACCGCCTTCGACCTGAAGCGCGCGGCCTTCGATCCCGATCGCGTTCCGGACGCCCCGCTGTATTTCAACCAGGCGAGCCCGAGCGCCTACGTGCGCGGCAACACGCCCGCGGTGCCGTTTGCGCTTTCGCTCATTCGATCGCTCGAACTGGGCGGAGCCAGGGTGCTTAACGGTTCGCAGGCGTTTTCGCTGGAGCTGAGCAAGTCCACGCAAGCCGCCCTGATGCAGCGTCTGAACATCGCGCACCCGCGGACTCTCGCATTCAACGACGTGGATGCGGCGTTGGCGCAATGGGGCGATGGATGGCCGGCGCTGTTGAAGCCGGAGCAGGGCGGGAGCGGCGCGCGGATGTACCTTCTGAACTCGCCGGATGAGGTGGTCCGCCTGCTGCGCGACCGGCTGGATCTCTGGCTCCCCGATCATCTGCTGACGCTTCAGGAGTACTTCGAGGTCGATCCTTCGCGGGGCATCGTCCGAATGGAGTTTCTCGGCGGCGAATTGCTGTACGCAATGCGCGTCATTTCGCACGGCTCCTTCAACCTTTGTCCGTCGGAGGTGTGCAATCCCGAAACCGGCGAATCGCAGTGTGAAGTGCCGGAGGTGAAACCTTCCAGCCCGGTGGAGTTCCATCCGTATCCGGAGGTCCCCGCCGCGGCCGTGGATGCAGGCAAGCGGCTGTTTGCGGCTGGGCGGCTCGACGTCGGCGGTATCGAGTATCTGGAGGCTTCCGGCGGCCGCCTGGTGTTCTATGACATCAATGCGAACTCGAATCTTCGCACACCTATCGGGCAGGCGTTCGGCTTCGATCCGTTCGAACGGGTGGTCGATTTCCTGGCGGCGCAGATTCAGGCGGGGCGCGGGCGATAGAACGGACGCGGCAAATCGGATTCGATCGGGTTACCCGATCGCGTCACTTTGAGATAGCCTCACATTGCATAACGTCAAAGGCGGGAATATTTGGCGAATATTTCTCAATGACTCCCGCGAGCGCCGCGGCGTCGCAGGGCTTGGCGATGTAACCGTCCATCCGGGCGGACAGGCACAGACGCGACGCACAGACTGCCTTCACGCCGCGCTAGGACGCCTGAAAAAATGTACTACTAAAGAAATCACCGCGAATATCAACAGAAGATGAATCAGCCCACCGGCAATGTGGAATGCAAGAAAACCAAGCAACCACATTACGAGCAAGACAGCAAATAACGCTAGAAACATTCAAAATCTCCTTTGTGAATCACCAACAGGCTTCGGGGACGCTCCCCCTTAGTTATCGCGATCCTTCGGTTCCTTACCTGCGGAATCGAGAATATCCCCAGCCCCCGCCGCCGAGCAGAAACAATATTAGAAGCACAATCAAGATAGTCGACATTTGTTTACCTCTTCTCCACCCAGAGGTGTGCAGATTGTGGGCCAAACTGAATGTGTGCGAGCGCAGTCGATAGTGGATGCGTCTGCAAGTTTATCTGCTGTCCCGTCATAAGCGACACAGTGCTACGGGTCAGCGACCAGCCAAACGCCCCTGAGGCGCGCGTCGTGCTTTGGGAGGGCTCGCAGACTTGACTACATAGGGTCAAGTGACCGGGCATGGTCACAGCGCGCGCCTCCCGCGAAGAAGGGTCGACGAGAACGAAGGGTCGCGCGGCGGTGAAGATGTGAAGATATTGCGCGCTTACCTTAGCGACCACGTCCAAGGTGCAAGATCTTCCGAACTCTTCCGGGCGCGCCTAAATCCGGCGGACCCTTCGCTTCGGAGGGGCCACCCGGATCCCGCATCTTTTCATTCGAGCGCGGCGAACGAATCTTTTCAGCTCACAAACTGGGCATCCAAATGCCTGATGTAATGTATGCAACTCTCACAGATTACAAAAGCTCGGATGCTCACGTCCGCTCTGGTGCTGTCATCTTGGGTAGGTCCCGTCTATGCCCAATCGACAGACCCCCAAACGAAACCTGACAACACCGCCGTGAACAAGCGCGATCAGAATCCCGGCGAAGCAACCGCGGATCAACAAAAGATGAATGCCGATGATCGCGCCTTGACGGCGAAGATCCGCAAGGCTGTCATTGCCGACAAGCGTCTTTCCACCTACGCCCATAACGTCAAAATCATCAGTCAAGACGGGACCGTTACCTTAAAAGGCCCGGTGCGGTCTGACGACGAGGTGAAGTCGATCATGGCAAAGGCTACTGAAGCGAGTGGCAGCCCGGACAAGGTCGTTAACCAAATGTCAGTGAAGCCGTAAGGCTCACCGCAGTCCCACGTTCGTTCAAAATCAAAAGGAGATAAACACCATGGCAAACAAGAAAACAGCAGTATTTGGTATCTACCACAACGCCAATCAGGCGGAGCGGGTCGTCGAACGCCTCCGGGAGGAACGTTTCTCGAACGACGACATTTCGGTTCTGCTCCAGGACAACCAGGGGACGAAAGACTTTGCCCATGAGAAGAACACAAAAGCGCCGGAAGGTACCGCCACCGGAGTTACCGCCGGCGGCGTGATCGGCGGAACGCTGGGCTTGCTGGCAGGGATCGGCGCTCTTGCGATTCCGGGGGTTGGTCCGTTTATCGCGGCCGGCCCGATCATGGGCGCTCTGGCCGGGCTCGGAGTCGGCGGCGCTGTTGGGGGCCTGATTGGCGCGCTCGTCGGGATGGGCATCCCTGAGTATGAGGCCAAGCGCTATGAAGGACACATCAAAGCGGGCGGCGTTCTTCTTTCGGTACACTGCGACACGTCAGATCAGATAAAGCGGGCCAAAGATTTGCTGAAGCACACGGGCGCCCAGGATATCTCGTCGTCTGGCGAAGCCAGCGCCGACTACGTGGCGGCCGGCGAGACCGTGGCGCACCGCTAGAGTTGTATCGGGGCGGGTGGCGGAGGCTCCGCCTGCCCCGGATCGTCCGGGTACGGATAAAAACGCTAACTGCACGCAGCAGAAAACAGCCCAAGGCCCAGAACCATTCGCCGCGGGGCAGGCGATCAATATCTAAAAGGAGAGCACAAATGAAACCGAGTACGAAGGACGAGTTGGAAGGCAAGCTTCACGAGACCAGAGGAAAAGTAAAAGAGAAGGTCGGCCAGGTAATCAACAATCCAAACATGGAGGCGAAAGGTCAGGATGAAAAGCTGGCAGGCAAGGTCCAAAAGAAGGTCGGCCAAGTCGAAAAGGTGTTCGGGAAGTAAACGAACCGGGCAGTGTACGTCTTTCCTTGTGTGGAAACCGACGCACTCCGGTGTGAGAATCCGCCTCCATTAGGATATGGTGACTGTGACCAAAAAGCACGGGTTTGCCAGCATGGCGCAGAATACTGCGAAGCTGGCCGGCTCAAGTTCGGCATTTGTCGCCATCTGCTTAATAACTTTTGTCTGGCTCGTGACCGGACCGATTTTTCACTGGAGCGACACTTGGCAGTTGGTGATCAATACGGTCACGAATATCGTTAGCATGCTGATGGTCTTCGTCATTCAGAATACTCAAAACCGGGAAAGCTCCGCGCTCCAACTTAAGGTCGATGAATTGCTTCGGGCTGTTCGAGGCGCCCAAAACACCTTCATAAATCTCGAAGAGTTGAGTGAAGAGGATCTGAACGCGCTAAAGGACAAATCCGCCGCGCTGGCTGAGAGTGCACGGCAGAAAGCCGGCCAAGCGGATTCGCCCGCTAATATAGCTTCCCGAACCAAGAAGCTTGTAGCTCCATCACATCCAGATCCAGGGGGCGCGCATCGGTTTGTCGCGCGGGTTAATTGTGAGTGAAACCGCCGAAGGAGACCGCCAGAATCAGAGGCATTTGAAAGACGCTGTCTCCCCGATCTACTATGTGGCTGGGCCACCGGAGATGGTGAAGGCCTTCAAGCGATGATCAGTCAGGCCGGGATCGACGATGACGACATTCGCGCGGAAGAGTTTGCTGGCTATTAATCCTGCCTTCGAAGAAGGCAAGAGCCGCACTGAAAGTAATAGGCGCAATACTCAGCGTGAATCGCGGCGGTCCTGCGAGCCGCGCAGCCGGAGGGACCATGCAGACGCGTGGTTAAGTCAGTTCGCGCCAGTCTTGTTCGTTCAACTCTACCTTGTATTTTTTCGCCGCGGATTTGATGCGCTTCCAGGCGGCGTCGCGTTCAGCCTCGGTTACTCCTTGCACTTGCTTGAAGCGAGCGATGGCGTTGCGCACGTGAGCGGCGTCATGGATAGGTTCCTTACGCTCCTTGGGGAACGCGAAATTTTCGTCGGCGATGTGGTCACGGGTGGCTTCAGTAATTTTCGACATGCTTCTTGATTAGCAACCTGACTGCCAATTCACGCGCGCCATCGCAGGAAGGCGCCGACTCCGCCGATCGAGTCGAGCAATTGAGCATCTTCCACAAACGTTACCGTGGCGCCGGTCTGCTTGGCTTTCGTGACGAGAAGATCGGGCAGCGACGCTTGACGCGGTTCCTCGCTTTGCGTTCCTCCCTCCGCATCGGGGATCTCCGGCGCGAGGATGGCTTCGACTTCCTCCGGCTGGGGATGAGTGTCTTCGAGCGAGCCGCTGATGAGCAGTTCTTCGACTTGCCCGTTGGCCAGGGCTTCGAGCGTTTCCTGCGGACCGGCCACGGCCAATCCACGAGCGCGATATTGCTGCATCAGCCGGTCAACCTTTTCCGCAACGGTCTTGGCTTCCTCCGTTTGCAGCTTTTCCAGGGTCGCGGTCAGGACATCCTGCTCGGAAGCATGAATATCGAGTTTCATTACCTCCACCATGGCGACCATTTCCTGGGGCAGTTGTTCCTGAAGGAGCGGAATCACAACCGAATCTCCGGCAAGGATGATGTGACTGATCTGGTCTTCACGGACAATCTGAGCCAGACGCTCGATCACCTCCTTGGCATGTTCCTGGTGCGCGTTCCCCACGCGCCGCTGGTAGCGGGCTTGAGACCACCCGCCCACCTTGACGCGATGGACTTTCTTGCCTTTCACGTCCTCCGCATCGATGACGTGGCCCAGCCCGAAGACAAAGATGCGGGCCGTGTTGGTATCCGTGAGCACCGCGGCGTAGCGCGGATATTGCTCATCGAGACGGGCCAGATGATACAGATGGGGCTGGCTGTAGGCGTAAACGCGGTTCTCGCTGACAGGCGTCGTCAACTGGATTGCCTCGAAGAATTCTTCCGCGCCCCAACACGCGAATATCGCGACTCCGTTCGCCGCGGGGTCGATCTTGTCGGTAACGTAGGAAACGATTCGATCCACGTCCCGGTCGAAACTGTGGCGCTCGGGAGAGCTCGGCTCCCAGGTCCTGCCGAGCGCTTTGAATTCGCGATGAAGATAGGGCGCCGCATCAGGGGTGCGTCCGTGCTGGTCCGGCTGCGTGTTGAGGTAGACGCTCAACACCGGAAATGTGGTCGGCTCAAAAGCTACCAGCCGTGCCAGAGGCTCTTCGATGGTGGTCGCAACCGGGGTGGTCGGAACTTGCTCGGTCATTGCGGTGGACATGGAAGGGACCAAGCACGTTGGGTGCCAACGGGATGGGGAGAGAGGAGAGAGGAGAGAGGAAGGAGACTGATTCGGAGCGGACCGCCCTTCCGGCCAACAACCGGAGTGTTTTTCCGGCTGAGCCTCGCCGGCGTGACCCTTTTCGTCTACCGCGACCAGCACGGGAAATGTTCACCGCGAAGGGAGCAGTCGAGGTGTTTTCCTCGACTGCTCCGCTTGAGAAAGGTGCTGTTAGTGAACCGACCCGCCCTGTTTCATGATGTCCGCTAACGCACGCATGCGGGACGCGTCGGCCGGCGTCTTCGACGCTGCCGCGTCCTTGTCAAGGCCGGCGCCCAGCGACTTGACCGCGGCGACATCCTTACCAGCATGCGAGGCATCCGCCTTGGCGATAGCGTCATTCAGCGCGGCGATTCGCTTCGCCGGAAGAGCGCTGCTGCGGCTCAACTGGTCGATATAGGCGCGCGCCACCACGAAATTGGCGGGCCAGGTGATATGCGGCTGGTTCTGAACGTTCAGCTCGTCGAAATGCACCTGATTGGCCGCGTCGATTTCATGCTGGGTGATGAACTTGTTGGGCACCAGCTTAAACACGTCTACGCCGCGAGCGATTTCCGAACCGTAGAGGTAGCCGTTGTACCAATACACCGACCACATGCCGCCCAGCGCGCGCCGCTCATTATCCACGGGACCGCGATCGAAATACGCGATCTCGACCGGATGCGTGGCATCGGTGAAATCCACCATCGAGACGCCGCCCTGATACCAGGCCTGCACCAGGATGTCGCGGCCGGGGATCGGAACCAGCGATCCGTTATGAGCCACGCAGTTTTCCATTTCAGTCTGCGGAGCCGGCATCTTGAAGTAGGAACCGAGTTTCATTTTCCCGTTGGAAAGGGTGAAGATCGCATCGGCGCCCCAGTTCATGGGATCGGTCGCGCGGCAACGAGGTTGCGAACCGCCGCCCCATTCGTCCGTGAACAGCACCTTGGTGCCGTCATTATTAAAGTTGGCCGAATGCCAGAAGGCGTAGTTCGGATCGCTGACGGCATCGATGCGGACGGGATGCACGGGGTCGGAGATATTCAGCAGGATTCCGTTACCGGAACACGCGCCGGCGGCGAGGCCGATGGCCGAATAGACCGTGATGTCGTGGCACTTATCGGTGCTTGAAGTGGTCTGGGTTCCTTCGCCGTGGTTACCGCCCTTCCAGAGGCCGTTCAGGGCTCCGGTTTGGTCGTCGGCAAAGATACGCGGGCTCGAAACGATTTTCGCGAGCTCGGGATGCGCCAGCGGAACCTTAATGATGTCGATCCGGAATAAGGCCGTGTCCGGATTGGCGGTCGGATCACCGCCCGAGCATCCGCCCAGCTCTTCGGCCTGACGAACGTTGCCGGTGCCGGAGATGTAGATGTAAACGTTCTCCTTGTCCTTCGGGTCGATCACGAGCGTGTGCGTGTGCGATCCACGGCAGCTCTGCACGGTGGCGACCTGCTTCGGATTTTTCATGTCGCTGATGTCGAAGATGCGCACACCGCGAAACCGGTCCGGGCTGGCGGGAGGGGCTCCACGGCCGCGCCCACCGCCACCGCGTCCGGCTGCGGCATCCCCGGGGGCGGGAGGCGGAGGCGGCGGAGGCGGAACATATCCAGCCGGAAGCGGAATTCCTTGCGTGCCGCAATCGATGCGTCCATTGGTGGCTTCCGCCGACATGAACAGCAAATGTCCATACACCGAGACGTCGCCCTGACCGCCGGGGCAGACTAAGGAGGTCCCCAGCGCGGTTTTGGCAGGGTTGTCGATGTCATAAAAATTGATGCCGTTGTAGTTTCCAACAAACAGATGGTTGCCGCTGAAGGCGAGATCCGAGTTGGTGGAGCCGTAGGAAACGCTGGGACCACGCCCCTGGCCACGGCCATCGCGCGCCGCCGCATTGTCCGCGTTGCTGCCTGCCGGCGCCGGCTGGTTGTCGCCTCCGCGACCTTCGCGCGGCGGCTGGGCGGGCGTGACGACCACCTCGTCGAAGCCGGGCGGCTTCGGCAAAGACACGATCCGCTCCATTCCGAAGGCTACTTCGGCGGCGTCGTGCAATCCTCCCTTGAGCCCAATCCGGGGATCGTCGGCAGGGGCGCGCGGATTGGACGGCGCGGGCGAAACGGGTTGCCCGGCGCAGAGCATCGTGACGGCGAGCGCGAGTGCGGCGATGATGGCACCGCGTGAAAAACGTGAAGTCAATTCGAGGATCATGGTTTCTCCTTCAGCATGCTCTGCATAATTTTGATTTCCGCGGTCTGGGTATTATCCACGTCGGTCGAGAAGTCGTACAGTTGGGCATCCTGTCCCGCCGCGGGCGTGTCGAACAGCTCCTGCACCATGGTCAGTGCGCCGGTGTGATGCTGGATCATTCCGGTGAGGAACAAGCGGTCGAAAGTGGGGCCGCTGGCTTTCGCGAGAGCCTTCATCTGTTCGGCAGTCAACATGCCGGGCATGGATGGCATGGAACCCATATCCATGTGCTGCATGTGGTCCATACCCTTCATGTTGCCCATATGCGACATGTCCATGGGCACAGCCAGGCCGCGATCCTGGAGCCACTTTTGCATGAACTGGATTTCGTCGGTCTGCGAGATGCTGATCTTTTTGCCGAATGCCAGGAGCCTTTTGTTGTGGGTGCGCGACGGCATAAGCGCCGTCATTTCGACTGCCTGCGCGTGGTGATGGATCATGCCCTGCATGAAATCGATGTCGGCTTTAGTAGGCGCTCTGGGAGGTGCGCTGGCAGTCGCCGGCGTGAGGATTTTGCTGTCGTGTCCGGGCGCTCCGGGTTGCACGATGACGGGAGCACCTGGCGTTGACTGGCCGGGCGCTATTGCGGCACTCAGGGAAATAAGGGCTGTGGAAACAAGCCAAAACCGAAGGGCCATGAGTCACTATAAACCATGGGTTGCTCGGGGTCAAATGAGCAAGCCGACAAATGAGCGAGCCGAGGCCGGGTCGCCCTCCGTTGGAATTCTTCAAGTAGAATCGGGTCTGGAGCGAATGAGATGTCCGCCCGAGCTTACAGAGGCGCTTCGGGTTTCGGTGCGCCGATTCTGACGATTGACAGCGATGGTTGGGTGTACGAGGGCACGCCCGTTTTCGGCGCGCCCATCATGAAGATTGACGGCGAAAGCATTTACCGTGGCAGCACGTCATGGGGAGCGCCGATTGCGACGGTGAAGGGCGACTATGTTTACAAGGGCACCGGGTTCATGGCAACGCCCATCGCCTTGGTTGACGGCAAATACGTCTACCAGGGATCAACGAAGTTGGGTGGTCCGATTGCCAATATCTCGCGGGGCGGCAGGATGAGTGCGGCAGCGGCGGCGGTGTTCTTGCTGCTCTTGTAGAGGCTCACCGGTCCAGAGAACCGCCCCACTTGATCTCCGTTAGGCAACGGAGAGGAGGGACGCCGCCAGTTCGGAATTGGCGCTGTCCATATCTGTAGACGTACGCGCCTTTGTGCACGGTCGGGGTGAGGCTTTCCTTGATGGCTTGGTGGAGCTTGATCGTATCGGACTCAAGCTGCTGATGCCGAGGCATGCTTTCGTATATGTTCAAGGCCCGTCGGAGACAGAGGTTGCACCCACACACCCAGGTGTACTCATCGTCCTCTATGCTGTCGCCCCTGCGGTCATTGAATCCAAACTTCTCCCACACCGCTGCCGACAGATTGTAATATGCAAGCATCGCCAGGGATGGCTCCGGGTTTGCGCAGAGGCACGCGTCCAGTTCCTTGATCGTGAAGTCCAGATTGTTCGAGTCCATCCCTCGCTCATAGTGGTCATATGCCGACATGACCGGGGCATTGATCTGGGTGGGTTCTACTAGAATCCTAAAGGTCAGATTCCGATCTGGACCGCTGGCCTCAAACCTGATACGCCCGACATCCGTTGGCTCATCCCCGGACTGCTGTATCTCTTCAATGGTCTCCCGGCACAGGTTCCCTGACAAAAAGTCTTGGTAAATGTCGCCATCGTCTATAAAAATGAAGCCTACGACGCCATCGAACTCGAAAAAGGAAGACTCAAAGTTATCTAGAAACATCTTCGCAAGCCCCTTGGTAACCGGATTACTGCTTCGATTCTGAAGACCAGGGTCAATAATGATGTCGCCCTTCCTCAAAAACTCGCTCATCCTATGTTGTGCCATCGTCTGACCTTCTCCGAAATGTCGTTTGGATACAAGTTCCCGTACGGCATACAGGGCAACTCGTCATCATTGGCCTCCTTCGAGGCTCTATCGTGCATGATTGTTTCAACCACGATTCAACCATGACAACGCAATGTCGAGGGCTTCCTGCATCGTGTAGGCCTTACCAGCGTACCTGTCAGTGCCCCAATAGACGTAGACGTCTTTCGAGATCGGATGCCACGTGACTTTGTACTCTCGGCTCTGGAATTTGACGTAGCCGTGTCGGTAGTCAGCCATGACGGTGCGTGCCTCCGCAGGTTGGACGAAAAGGCGCTACGTTCAGCCGAGTGGCTGCATGGTCGGCGGCGGTGGGCATCGCCAAGCTCATCTCAGTGAAAATGGATTTGGAACCCTCCGATTGTACTCCGGTCAGAAGCGCGATGGAGGGGCGTTGTCAAATCCGTAATTGGAGCAAGCCGGCGCTCGGCAACTACCGCGAATACACCCAGCGGGCGAGATCCAAATTGTGCTGGAACTCATGCGGAGAAAGCTTCGCGTCCGCGTTGTGGATGACCAGCGGAACATCGACCTCATGCAGCGAGCCGTGGGCGCGGTATTCGGGGGGAAGCGTTTCAGACTCGGCATCGAGCTCGCCGAAGACCGTGTCCCGGTCGCCCAAAACGATCAGGTCGCCGATGCGCGAAGCCATCAAGTGGAAGCGCTTCGAAGCTTCTGAACGCGACAACACCGCTTCCACGCCTTTCAGGCTCGACAATATCGAGGCAACGCGATCGATGTCGCGCGTGCCGTTGCAATACACCCACGCGACGCCGCCGTATCCGCGATGGTGTTTCAGATAGCGGTCGCGGTCGACGGAAATCGCGATTCGAATCGGGGCGCCACGTTGCGCGCAAGCTTTTTCGAGATCCCAGCAATGCGACTTGTGGTTCATGCCGTGATCGGCCGTCAGAAGGAACGCCGCATCGGGCGCGGCGGCCGCTGCTTCCGCCAGAAGTTGATCCAGGCGCGCGAGGTGCTCTTTCGACTCCGGCGCTTCCGGAGGCCAAGTGTGCATAGGGTAATCGGTCGTGTGAATGTAGAGGCAGCCGAGATCGCGGCGCGTCTTGAGCAGATCGATCGCAGCGGTCATCAACCAATAATTAATTTCGCGCGTGTAGATATCGGGCGCGGCTCCCAGCCGCTCGACCCATGTCGCCGGTGGCGTCTCTGCGGCAAGAATGACATCGGCGCCGGGCGAGAGAAGCGTAGTCGTTTTTTTCTTCGACGACAAAAGGGCAGACTTGACGCCCTGCTTCTTGGCGCGCTGAAACAACGTCGGCGCGAGCAGCAGGTCGGCGGTCTCCATATACTCTTCGCGCCCGGTCCGCTGGTCAAAGTAGGAATTGCCGGTGATCCCGTGGCGATCCGGCCACACACCGCAACAGATGGAGGCGTTGTTGGTATTGGTGACCGACGGCATTGCGTCTTGGACCCGGCGAAAAAGTCCGGCTTTGCGCCAGCGATCCAGCTCCGGCATCGAACTTTGTTCGAGATACTCGATCCCGAATCCGTCACACATGATGACGACTACTCGCTGCGGGGATCGCTTGGCGAATGCCGGAGCACCGAGTAATGCCGCGCTCGACGCGAGAAGCTGGCGGCGGGTGGGTAAGGGGGAGAACATCACTGACTACTATAGATGGTGCGCGATGTTGAAAGAGGTGCCGGACCTCCCGGGCCACTGTCGGACCTGTCGCACGAAAAATCCCCATCCTGACGCGTGGGGCTTGAGCAAGTGGCAGAGCGTGGTCAGCCCACTTTTTTCGTCAGGACCGCTCCCTTTGGTCGCGGCTCGGTAAGGTCACGGCCCGGTACAGGACGTTACGCCTGGTAATTCGTGGAACCGCCCACCACGGTGCGGACGATCGCGATGTCCTTGATCTTCTCCTGGTCCACCGTGTGAGGATCATCCGCCAGAACGACGAAGTCCGCGAGTTTGCCCGGCGTGATGGACCCTTTCATCGCCTCCTCGTGTGAGTTGTAGGCGCCGTTCATCGTATTAACCCGCACCGCCTCCTCCACGCTGATGCGCTGGTTAGCTCCCCAGATCTCGCCATTCCACCCTTTGCGCGTCACCATTCCCTGAATGCCCATGAGCGGGGCGAACGGTCCCGGACTGAAGTCCGAGCCTGCCGCCGCCACGATTCCGGCGTCGATAAAAGTGCGATAGGCCATGCTCCGCTTCATCAGCTCTTCGCCGTAAAAGTGAAACTTGTCGGTGTTGTAATACGCATACGACGTGAACGGCGCGGGGACCACGCCGAGGATCTTCATGCGCCGGATCAGATCATCATTAATCAGCGTGCAATGGGTGATCTTGGGACGCGCGTCGGCGCGCGGGAACAGCTTCTGCGCACGCTCGACGGCAGTTAGCACCATATCGATGGCGACATCCCCGTTGGCGTGACAGTTAACCTGGATGCCGGCCCGATGCACGCGCTCGATCCAGGCGTTGAGTGCGTCCTGCGTCTCCGTGATGTTGCCTTTGTACGGCGGAGTTACGCCCGGATACGGAGTGCTCAGCGCCATGGTGCGTTCCGAGAATGACCCGTCGACAACATGCTCGAAGGTGGCCCCCAACCGGATCCACTCGTCGCCGAAACCGGACGAAATGCCGCCAGTGATCATCGATTCGAGCACTCTGTCGGACGCTTCATAGCTCACGCGGTGCAGAAGATCTCCTCGCGCGCGCGCCTGCTGCAGCGCGAACAGATCGCCGCCTTCGTGGTGTACGCTAGTCAGGCCATAGCGGACGAACTGCTTGGAGATATACGCCAGCCCGTCGCGGTTGCGCTGTAGCGTCTGTTCGGCGGTGAAGGTCGGGCGCTTCCCTACCCTGTTGATCGCGCCGGTGGCGCGGTCGGTAACCCGGCCGTTGAGTTCGCCGTTCGCGTCGCGATCGAAAGTTCCGCCCGGCGGATTGGGCGTGTTCTTGTTGATGTCCGCCATCTCGAGAGCCTTGCTGTTATAGAACGAGGTGTGACCGCCGCGATGATGGACCGCGACGGGGTGATCCTTCGACACCTGATCGAGGTCGTGAGCGTTGATCAGGCGATTGTCTTTCACCTTGGTGTCATCGAAGAAATAGCCTTCCACCCAAGTGCCAGGCGGCGTCTCGCGGGCTTTCGCGCGGAGTTTTTCGATGATGCTGGCGATGGTCACAAACTCAACCTCGTAAGGATTGCCGACCAGGACGTCGTAGAGCAGGACATTGCCGGTGGCATGATTGTGACAGTCGATGAATCCGGGCACCACCGTCATCTGTTTGGCGTCCAGCGTCTGCGTTCCTTTGCCGATGAGCGCCTTCATGTCACCGGTGCTCCCCACGGCCATGAAGCGACCGGCCTTGACCGCGAACGCCTCCACTTTCGGCGCACGGGAATCGACGGTGTAGACTTTGGCGTTGAAGACGACGAGGTCGGCGTCCTGGGCGTTTGAATTAGCCCGCTGGGCCTGGGCTCGCCATGGGTCGCCGAGCATACCCGAGATGCCAGCGATGCCGGCTCCGGTCAAACCCATGAATTCTCTGCGGCTGCGGCGGCGATTCATCATCATCCTCCGATCTTAGACCACTTGCAAGATCACCAGCAGTTTCGCACGCTTGCTCCTTGTGGATAAAGGATATCAGCGTAGCGCCGATAAAGAGCCGGACGCGTCAATCGAAGAGCCATCCGGAACGGATGCGTATAAGATGGCTGCATGTGGTTTGTCCGGTGGCTCTCGCTCTCCGCCTTCGCGCTTGCCCTGCTGAACGCAGCCGAACGCGGGACGCTGGAACTGTACTTCCTGCAATTGCCCGTCGGCGAGGAGACGTACGAGCTCGCCGATAACGTCCTGCGCGCGAATTTCGAATACACCGAGCGAGGCTCCAAAGTCCCGCTCACCGCGACATTGCGCATGCAGCCGGATCTGACGCCGCTTGAGTTCGAGGCGCACGGCCGCAACTATCGACCGTTCAGTGTGGACGCGTCGTTCACGCTTTCGACGCCGGTCGTGAAAGAAAGGTCGCCTTTTTTCGCGATCAGTGGCTACGCTCCGTTTTCCGTGCAGATGATGCTGCTGAGGTATTGGCTGGCGCATGGGAAGCCGGCTCGCATACAGCAATTTCCGGCTGAGAAACGGGATGCCGACATCCTGATCGAGCAAACCGGCCAGGATACGATCGACGGCGCACGCCTGACCCGGTATTCCATCGCAAACGTCGTGTGGGGGCGGGAATCCGTGTGGCTGAACGATCGGCGGGAAATCGCGGCGGCGGTGAGTTATGCGGGCAATCTTCCGATCGAGGCCGTGCGTCCGGAATATCGCGATGGGCTGCCGCAGTTGATTGGAAGTGCGGTGGCCGATCGGATGAAAGAGCTCGGCTCGCTGCCAGTGAAGCCCGTGGCCCAGGGCTCATTCGCAATCACCAACGCGAGATTGATCGACGGCACGGGCGCGGAACCGGTCGAAAATGCGACCGTGATCGTGCGCGATGGAAGGATTGTCACCGCGGGCCACGAAAACGTGCCGCAGGGGGTCCGTGTCATCGATGCACATAGCGCGACGCTGCTTCCGGGATTGTGGGAGATGCACGCGCACTTTGCTCAGGTCGAATACGGGCCCGCGTATCTGGCGGCTGGCGTAACTACCGCGCGCGATTGCGGAGACGAGTTCGAGTTCATCACCGCGGTACGCGATCTGATCAACCATCGCGGCGGAATCGGGCCGCATCTGGTGCTCGCCGGCTTGGTCGACGGCAGCGGCACCGGCACATTCGGCACGACGTGGGCGGACACACCGGATCAGGGACGTGGGGTTGTCGCGAAATACAAAGCCGCGGGATTCGAGCAGATGAAGATCTACAACCGAATCAAACCGGAAGTGCTGAAGGCGATCGCCGATGAGGCGCACCGGCGCGGAATGACGGTGACCGGTCACATTCCGGAAGGCATGACAGCGGTGGAAGGCGTCGAGGCCGGCATGGACATGATCAATCATTTCGGCCCGGTCACGCAGACCGTCCGTACGATGGGGCTGGAAAAAGCAGTCGACTTTTTCAAGCAGCATCGCACGGTGATCGATCCAACGTTCGCGTGGGGAGAGTTGCTGAGCCGCCCGAAGAATGTCGATATCGCATCCTTCGAGCCGGGCTTCGCGAAAGCCCCGTATACTCTCACGTCTATGATCGGGACGGCATTTGGGCAGGGCGCGCGCCTGGAAGCGTCGTTCACCATTCTGCGCGCGCTGCATGCGGCCGGCGTTCCCATCGTCGCCGGAACTGATAAAGCACTGCCCGCGCATAGCCTGCATCGCGAGCTCGAATTGTACGTGCAGGCGGGCTTGACGCCGATGCAGGTGATTCAACTCGCGACGCTCGGTTCGGCGCGGGTGATGGGGATGGAACGGGAGGTTGGATCCATCGAAGCCGGCAAGCGGGCGGACATGATTCTGCTCGATGGCAACCCGCTGACAGATTTCGGCGCAATGCGCCGCGTCACGCGCGTGATCTCGAACGGCCGCGTATATGATCCGGGGCAGTTGTGGAAGAGCGTCGGATTTCAGCCGTAGCCCTCGCAAATGCTTCTGCCGCTCCGGTGGGACGGCTACTTCGTCACCAGAACATCACTGGCCGTGGCTTGTGCCACCAGTTTGTCGGCGTCTTCCTGGAACAGGAATCGGTCGGCTACGGCTTTGGCCGCGGCGGCTTTGACGAGCGCGACGTACTTGTCATGCGTGCCGTAGCGTTCCTCAAGCGATGGCCGCGGATCGTTGGCGGCCGCGCGTTCAGCTTTAGTCCTGGCGAAAGGTATGTAACCGCCGTTGAGGCCGCATATTTTTCCCTGATTGAAACCTGCTGCCGTAACGTTCCAGCCGACGTAGGTCCCCAGCGGAACCTGCCGCAGGACGGAGGGCACGCCGCCGAGGTCGTTGCCATCCGCGTCGGTCTTGGGAACCAGTGTGGGCAGCACTTTACGGATAGCCGGTGGGGCTTTGGTGATCGCGCCCGAGAGATCGTTGTAATTGAAATCAGGGCCCCAGTCGTAGTCGAGCAGAGAATTGACGACGCCATCGGGCGACGGCGCGCCGGGAATGGAGGGGAATCCCATGGCGACTTTCGCGGCGGCCACCAGTTGCCCATCCGCGGCACTCTTCGGATGCAGTTTCGGATAGCTGCTGGCAGGCGGTTCGATGCCCTTTATCACCCACTCAACCAGCGCGCTTCGAAGTGCCCGCAGGGTATCGGCTTCCGGATTCGGATTGGCCGGAAGCACACAGCCGTTGGGCACGGGCGGAGCCGCGACACTGAAACCGCCGCGCCCGCCGCCGTGCGTGGTCGATGGGAAATAGTAGCGGCGCACGTTGGGGGGCAGAGGAATATCCTCTTTCGCGTCGGTGCCGACCAGATTCGGAGACATGCGGAGATCCCAGAATTCGAGGCCGCCGAAAGTCTCGATGATCTTCGGACAGGTGTTGGAGGCCTTGCAGCGATCGAGCATTCCAGCGGTGGCGCGATGACGCGCGGGGTCGGGATAGTCGCTCCACCAGAGAACCCCGTCGCTGCCGGGTTCGTAAAGATTGGCGATGCCGCCGGCGACCGCGAACCGGTAGTTCATCGCCAGTTGGCGTCCCGCGATATGCGGATTCGAGCCGTCCCACACAATACGGTTATTCTCATCCTGGTTGAAGCCGAGGTGGATGTAGCTGCGGAGGAAGTTGCCGGACTGCGAGTTGCCTTCGCTGATGGCGTACTTAATTTGCCCGGATAGAGGGTTCGCGTTTCCTTCCGCGTCCTTCTCTTCGTAACGAAGGAAGGAGTTGAAATCGCGCGTGGCGGCATAGCCGGCGCCCAGCACCAGCGGATCTTTGGCGGTGTAGACCAGCTCGTAAAGCAGGGCCGGATCGAATGCGTCTTTGGCGCAGATTTTGGTAGCGTCGGGCGTGCCGGGGAACGGCGCCCTGGAGCAATCGGCGAAGGCCCAGTCCGCGCTCGATATTGGTGTTCTCGGGCCGTCTTCACTGGATCGTTTGGTTAGGGCGGCTTTCGCGGTGTCGAGAGTAGCCGGCAGTTGGTAGACGATCGCGCTCACGGCCCGCGCAAGGGGCAGAGTGTTGGCGCCTTTCGGAGAGTTGATGAACAGGGCGGTTACGGGCCCGGTTACCGGAGAACCGTCGGCGTTCTTCGCGATGGGAACGATGATGGTCTGGACGCCGTCGCGCGGCTGCACATCGCCCTGCCAGCCGCTGACTACGCTCACATGGCCGTCACTACCGGGGACCGGCGCGCCGTTGCCCCGATTGGCGACGCTGTAGATCATCAAGCCGCTCGCCTTCGACATATCGATGGGTTTGGCGATCGCGAAGGTGCCGGTGTATTCGACCATGCCGCGAGAATTGCGGACGGCGAGTTGGATATCGTTGATGATTTTGTCGTGCGGGTCGTTGGGATTCAGCTCCCCCGTGAAGTGGCCGCTCAGGAGTTCGTACTGTCCGGCCTTACCGAAGATCTGTCCGTTGTAGGCGGGTGATTCGCGCTTTTCGACGACGACCTTGATAACTCTTGCGTCGAGCGAAGCGCCGCAAGCGAGCAAAACGAAACCAATGGTGATTTTCCGCATATGGGTTGATTATATGACCTGGGTTGACTATGTGAGCGAAATCGTTGGGAACACCCCATCGAAACTCATCCCTCCTGGCCTGTTTCTCAGAGTAATTCGCGCATGGTCACCGTCGTGTTGCCCGGAGTCAGGCTGATCATGGTCCCATCCCTGCCGACCGTGATCGGACCCGAGAAAATTTTGGGAGCATCTCCAAGGAAGGCGGCGTCGAGGTACGCCAGCGGCAGCGCGGGGATGATGTGATAGAAGACCAACTGACGTACTCCCGCTTGCTGCGCGATGCGGGCAGCATCTTCGGGGGTCGTGTGATATGACGGGATGTCATGCATGATCTTCGCGGCCGTGGTGCGGTTGGCGCGGGCAAGCGTGTCCTGCATCCGGGAAACCATGGTCGTCTGCAGACCTTCATGGAACAGAACGTCCACGCCGCGCCCGTATTTGGTCAACGCCGGGGAGGGCGCGGTGTCGCCGCTGATCACAATCGAACGGCCCTTGTAGTCGACGCGGTAACCTACTGCGGGAAAAACGGGAGCGTGATTGACTGCGAAGGCCGTCACGGTCACTCCATCCTCTTGTAAGATCACTTGACTCACGTCCGAAGCCTCTGTGATGGTGAAAGGGCGAGCGATGCCTCCGTTGCCCGAAGGTGGCAACGTCGCCGCGCCGTGATGCGCCACGCGGTACTCCTTGTCGAGACTATACGCCTGGTTGAAGCCCTGGACCACCGTTTCCACTCCCTGCGGTCCATACACTGGAACCGGATCCTGGTAACTTCCACCGCCCCACCGCTGGATGAAAATATCTCCCAGGCCGGCGATGTGGTCGGAATGGAAATGCGTCAGGAAGATTGCATCGATGCGAGCCGGAGGCAATCCCATGAGCGCCAGCTTACGGGCGGCGCCGTCCCCGGTATCGACAATGTAGAGGTGCTTGCCGGCCACAACGAACACGCAGGGTCCTGAACGGGTGGGGTCCGCTAGCGGCGATCCGGAGCCGCACAGCCCCGCGTGAAGGCCGTCAGGGAGCGTGTTCAGCAGTTGGTTCTGGAGCGCGCGATCCACGGTCCGTTGGAACAGCAGAAGCCCGAGGGGGCGCTGAAAGATCCATGCGCAGGCAACGGCGATCAGGATCAGCATGGGCACCGCGACCGCGCCCGTAGTGCTGCCGTTTCGACCCTTCCGCAAGCTGACGATCGTAAGGAGAAGAACCGCCGCTAAGGCGATTTCGATCAGCACGGATTGCTCGCCGGTCGAAGAGCGCCCATCCAGCATCAGGTTGAAGAGTCGGCCGAGAATGATGAAGCCGAGAAAGCTGGCGGGAATGGCGAGAAACCGGAGGGAACCCCGGATCGCGCCGAGAAGCGAGAAGAGCCCCATCCCCAGGAACAGTCCGGCCATGTCGCCGCGCATGGTGCTCAGGCCCGCGTTGCCGGAAGGGAGCAGAGCAAACTGCGCCGTTTGGCTGCCCGGCAAAAACAGGAACATCAGGCCCAGCGCGAGAAAAAACAGGCCCACGAAGCCGGAGAGATACCGCAGGACACTTTGCATGAGTCTCTACTATAGTGGTTCGCTCATCGGCGAGCGATTCAGCGACTATGGCATTGCGCCCAATAACTACACCGCTCGCGATATTTCCTGAAGCTATTTTGCCGGGATCTTTTCCCAGGTCAAGTGAGAGGTGGTGTCCTTGCGCGCCAAGCGGCCGCCCTTGCCATCGTTGGCGACACTGAGAGTGAGGCGGTTGCCCTGTAGTTCGAAGTAGCGGATGTTATCCTGCCCGATCTGCCCGGGAGTGAGCGAACCTTCGAGATGATGAATCACGATCCCGTTCTCGGGCTCAAAGGTGTAGGTTCCGTAGTACGCGGTGTACGTGCCGAAAGCCTCGGCCTTCTCCTTGTCAGTCGCCCTGGCGCGGCCATTTGGAAAAGCCGGGCGATCTCCCCGGACGATGTGCACGGACATGTGGCCCGCGCCGTCATACATAATCATTCCGACAGAGTTGGTGTTGATGCCATTCGGCCCTTCGGTAGAGATCAGCTTCCACGAACCGGCGAATTTCCTTTGGAGATCGGCGGCACTATCGGCCCCGAAGGCGGCGGGAACCAGCAACGCTAGGGAAAACGCAAGAAGTTTCATCTTTTTCTCCATTGCTGGTGTATTACGCTATCACATTGGGCGCTGGTCGTCGAGCTTCGCAAGACGCCCGAGAAGATTGTAGGTTACGATCTGTGGAGGAGGCTTCATGAGCGACTGGAAGCACGTGCAGCGGGACCCTTCGGAACAGCTCGCACAACTGCACTTTTTCTCCGTCAAGAAGCAGCATGCGTCCGGTCCAATGGAGATGCGGATCACTGTGTGGGAGTTCGCGACTCCCGAAATCAGCGACCTGACATTCTTCGCGCAGACTGATATCGAGCTGAATCAGGGGACCGTGCCCTTCCGTCCCTGCGGCTGGAGCAACACGCTGATGGGAGCGCTCTCGGAGTGCTTGCGCAACATCCGCAAGTTCGAGTATGAAGGGGAACGGCAGCAGGCCGCGGAGTCAACGAAGTAGGCGAGTCTATTTGCGATTCTAAAACGATAAACCCTTATTGCCTGTCGCGTGGCGGGTCCTCGAAATATGTCTTGCGAGCCCTGACGCTCAGACCCGGGCGGGTCACTTCAATGTGTACGTCGTGCCTGCGTTGGCCACTTAGCTTCTCCGGCCGGAAACCGAGGACATAGCGTCGCCGCAGATCCGTCTCGATGCGGGAAATAATCGGCCCGTATTCACCCCTGGGGGCATGGAACCAGGTTCCTCCCGCCTCGTGAATCAGCCGGTACAGGTCCGGCGCGAAGCTCCCTCCAAGTCCGCTTTGATACTGGATGGCATAGAGTGTGGCGTCGGCCCTCGTCATCGCGTCGGCGGCCTCATTCCAACCGCGTTTGCTTCCGCTGTCAAATCCATCCGTGAGAATGAGTAGTGCTTTATTCCCGGTCAGCGGTTGCAGCTTGAGTCGCGCCGCATCGTAGATGGCATTCCATAGCGGACTGGATCCACACGCGGACACCGGCCCTAAACCCGGGATCCTGCTCGGGATCTTCGCGCAGGGCTCGCCAAACAGTTCGCCGAAACTTCCAGCCAGACGGCTGCGAATGTCAGGACTCGGGCCGGTAAGATCCATCCGGAGCCTGACATCCTCATCCACCGAAATCACGAAAGTACGATCGCCGGGCCGCAGGATTCGCTGGAGTAACTCTCCTGCGGTCAGGTGGTGTTCGGAAAGCTGTTCTTTCTGGCTCTCGCTGGCATCTATGAGGACGCCCAAAGTCAGGGGGAGATCCGCGTCTGTCCAGAAATTCGCGATCGGCCTCCGAATGTCGTTATCGTAAACCCGGAATTCGTCTCGCGTGAGGTCGCCGACGGCAACACCGCTCGCGTTTACCACCGCGCAGGAGACCTCCACGATTTCGACATTAGTGCGAAATGGCGGGCCATCCTGCGACAGCGACGCTGTCGCAAGAATGCAGGCTGCCAAGGTCGCCTTCTTGGTCGCTTGGAACAAGCTATGTGATTGTATCGTGTTCTCTACTGACACGCGCGTTTCCGACCGCCGCACGTACAAAACTCCCGGACCCGGTAAAGCTTACGGCCGCCGATTAGTACTGAGGCAGCGGCATATAGCATCGTGATCGCGGCTTGGCGCGTAAATGCATGTCGAAACGTGGGAACCGGCATATGTTGCGGCTCGAGCGGATATGGCAACCGGGTTGCTCCTCTCAAGAGCGTTGGACCGGCGCAGCTCAACGAAGTCACCAACCAGCCCGGTACCACCAGGAGTCATACAATGTCCAACTCGCAGATGTCGAATAACGATGCTGACAGGATCGCTCCCATGCCAGAGGAAGCGCCGCGGAGCCACTCCGCGATTATTGGGGTGCTGGTCGCCGGACTGGTGATCGCGCTCGCCGGCGACGGATACCTGATCGTGAGGTCCGGCAACCTCGACGATCAGATCGCGCGACTGCAAGGCACCACCCAGTCGCAAATGTCGAAGCTGAGCGCGGCGACCACCGCTCAGATGGATCAGCGTTTCGAAGCCATCGGCACCGACGTTCAGAGCGCGCATGACAAGGCCGATTCGGCGATCAAGCAGGCCAAAGCCGAAGTGCAACGGCAGAGCGCGCAGCTCAGCCGCAAGATGGATGAAGCGCAGCAAAAAGTCGCGGGCCAGTTGGTCGAGCTGAACGATGCTACCACCACGGCCAAGTCGAAGCTGGACGAAGTGTCGGCGGATGTGACCGGCGTCAAGACGGATGTAACCGACGTCAAGACCGACGTGACCGGCGTAAAGACGGACGTGGCCTCGGCGCAGTCACAACTGGAACAGGACGGCGCCCAATTGAAGAAAGTCATGGGCGACATGGGTGTGATGAGCGGGCTGATCGCGACCAACGGCAAGGACCTCCAGGCATTGCGCGAGCTCGGCGAACGGAACTACTTCGAGTTCGATTTGAGCAAAGGCCAGTTGACCCAGAAAGTGGGCGACGTCACCATTTCGCTCAAAAAGGCGGACCCCAAGCGGAATCGCTATTCCGTGGAGATCCTGGCGGACGACAAGCGCGTCGAGAAGAAAGATAAGACCATCAATGAGCCGGTGCAGCTCTACGTTTCCGAGAATCGCCAGCCCTACGAGGTGGTTGTCAACCAGATCAAGAAAGATGAAGTGATCGGATATCTCGCCACGCCGAAGGTCAAAGTAGCGCGGCGGTAATGGGTGTCTTATAACCAACGGCGACCACTGTTGTAGCCTTGTCAGTGCATAGGCGTGCAGCGAAGCGGAATCCGGCCGCTTCGCTGCCTCTTTCAGGGAGTGTGCATCCAGCGCGCCCCGGAACCTCTAACCGTTTGCTCTCCCCGCCACCAGCATGGACTCCAGGATCTGTTCGGACACGTCCTTGACCGCCATGGGCGAATGAGCCAGAAACAACGTGTTGGTCCGATCGCTCTCTCCAATCGACTTTAGGGTGTCGAAATACTGCGTGACCATCACGAGCTGCATGACTTCTTTCGCGGACGCTCCCTCCACAACTTTCTGGAACTGTTCGATCGAGACCTGCAAGCCCTCGATAATCGCTTTCCTCTGATTCGCGATCCCCTGCCCCTGGAGCGCCTTGCTCTCCGCTTCGGCCTCGGCCTTCTTCACCACCAGAATCTTCTCCGCCTCGCCCCGCGCGTTGGCCGCCACCTGTTCGCGCTGCGCGGCGTTGATATCGTTCATGGCGGACTTCACTTTGGCGTCCGGCACAATATCGGTCACCAGCACATTCACAATCTCGTATCCGAATAACGCCATGTCCGCATCCAGCTCCTGCTTCACCGCCGCGGCGATGCTCGACTGCGTGGCGAACACTTCGTCCAGCGTCATTCCCGGCACATGCCCCAGGATCACCTGTTCGACATACGACTTGATCTGCGCCACCGGATCGGACAACTTGTAGTAGGCGTCATAGACTTTCTCCGGACGAACGCGATTCTGCACCGAAATCGGAATGGTGACGAATACGTTGTCCTTGGTCTTGGTTTCCATGGTCAGCGTGATCTGATTCACGCGCAGACTCACGATGCCCTGCACCGAATCCAGAAACGGGCGCTTCCAGTTCAACCCTGGCTCGGCAACTCGAAGGAATTTGCCGAATCGCGTGATCACCGCTACCTCCGCCGTGCGCACCGTGAAGAAGCTCGCCAGAATCAGGTACAGCGCGATGAACGCGACGAACGCAAAGAAAATCCAGTACAGTTGTTCCACTTCTGTCCTCCACTTTCCTCAACTCAGCTCAGAGTATACCGGATCGGCTCTACCCTACTTCAGCCGCACACACACCAGTGTGTGCTCATCGCGAGCATATAGATTTCCGTCGGCCAGCGCCGGATACGCCCGCACGACTTTCAAAATCCGCGCATGAGCAGTCGCATGGAATCCGTCCGGCTTTGCCGGCGCCATCACCAATTCGCCGTTCTCACGAAGGATGAAAAGGCGATCTCCGGCCAATGTCACCGTCCCAGCTCCGTAGCCGTCGACGTCCCACATCACCTTGCCGGTGCGCAACTGCACGCAGCGCAATGCCTGCCCTTCCTCCTGCCTCCCGTGAAACCCGTACAAGAATCCGTCGCGATGGACACACGTCGAATAGTGATTCGACATGCTGTCGTCGTTCGACCAGATCTTGCTGTACGTGTTACCGTTCACCTCGATCAGAATCGCTCCCGTGCCGTAACTGGCCGACACGAACACCTGATTCCCGATCACCAGGGGCGTCGCCGCATTCACCGACGCGGACGAACGCGAGTGCCACGGAAATGAGAAACGCACCTGCCCGTTTGCCGGATCCAGGTCCACCAGCCCCGCTCGCGTGAAAAAGAATGCATGGCGCGCGCCGCCGATGGTCGCCGCCGTTGGAGACGAGTAACTGGCTTCGTCGCTGGTGGCTTTCCATGCGGCCGCTCCGGTATTCGCGTCGAACGCCACGATCCCCGCATTCGGCCCACCCACATGCACCAGCACTTTTCCGCCTTCCACCAGCGGCGATCCCGCCGCTCCGAACCATCCCTTCTTGACCCCGAACTGCGTATTCGTCGCGACGCTCCAACGCTTTTTTCCGGTAGCGAAATCGACCGCCGTCAGCACTCCTTGTGCGCCGAAGGTGTACACGGCGCCGTTGGCGATAACCGGCGCGGAACGGGGCCCTTCGTCGAAGCCGAAATCGTCGCGGTAGGTGGTCGGATAATCGTACGACCAGATCTTTTCTCCGGAAACGGCGTTGAAGCAGTCGACGATTTCCTTGCCGCCGGCGCGGTGGAACAGGATCAGTTTTCCCGAAGCCACTACCGGCGCCGCAAAACCCTCTCCCACGTCTTTGCGCCACACGATGGGTGGACCCGAGGCCGGCCAGCTCTGCGCCAGGTCTGTTCCGGCATAGACGCCATTGCGCGTGGGGCCAAGAAACTGCGGCCAGTCACCCCCAAGCATATTTCCCGTATTGGCGGCGAGGGCGAGAGCCAGAAGTCCTGAAATACGAAACAGCATCAGGCTTGAGTATAAGAGATGATCGAATCCCAGCTCCGCATCATTAAATTCGTTCAAGGCAAAAACTCCCCGTGAGGGGTCGTGTTTGACAAGATGACCGGCGGACTGGCGCAAAGCAGACCGCCGGATATTTCAAACTCACCGGAGGTAATCCTTATGTCTAAACATGCCTGCTTGAAGTGTGTCTTGTCGTGTATGTCGTCGTTTATCTTGTCGTGCATCTTTGTGATGAGCGCAACAATTTTGTCCGCTCAAACCACGCCCGCATTACCCGCAGTTCAGACGACTCCCATGGTCGGGCTCGCGGACGGCGAGATTGCACGGTTGAATCTTCTGAATCCTGGCGTTGTTGCGCCCGCGACGGGAGTGATTTGTTCCGCCGCAGTATCGTTTGTAGACGCAGATGGAACGGTTCTGAAGACGGGCTCACTGAGCGTTCCTCCCGGCAAGAGCATGGCTTTCGATCTCTTGAGCAACGTCGACCTTGGTCTTGCCTATAGCGATCGCCGCGAAATTCGAGCGCTGATCGCGACGCCGGCCGCCACGCCGGTAGCAACCTCGTCAACCGCTGCTGCTCCCGCGTGCAAGCTGATTCCCACCCTCGAGATCTTCGATAGTACGACCGGGCGAACGCTGGTAGTGCTAGGCCGCGTGGAGACGATCCCTAGCGTGGTAACAGCAAACTAAGGCCGTCAACATGGTTGCGAGGTTAGTCCAAAACGCTAGCCACTCTGAATCGCGAAACCGAAAGCGCGCGGGACCCACCGCGCGTTTTCTCTATAATGTCGAGATGAATGTGCATTTCCTATCACGACCCGATCGGGAGCTCACGTGAGGCGCCTCTGGATGGCGTTGGCGTGCGCGGCGGCCTTAACGCGGCTGGGGGCTCAAACCCCGCAACAGACTCTCGCGCGCGATATCTTCAAGCAGCTCATTGAAATCAACACGACCAATTCAATCGGTGACAACACGCGCGCCGCCGAAGCCATGGCCGCCAGATTCCGCGATGCCGGCTACCCGGAAAGCGACATCCATCTTCTGGCGCCCGCGCCGCGCAAGGGCAATGTGGTCGTGCGCCTGCATGGGACCAACGCCGCCGCGAAACCCATTCTGTTCATCGGCCACCTCGACGTCGTCGAAGCCAACCGCTCGGATTGGTCCTTCGATCCCTTCGTGTTTCGCGAGCAGGATGGCTACTTGTACGGTCGCGGCACGCAGGACATGAAGGGCGACGTCGCCATTCTGGTCGCCACCTTTCTGCGCATGAAGCGCGAAGGCTTCCGTCCGTCGCGCGACCTGATCCTCGCCCTGACCTCGGATGAAGAAGGCGGTCCGTCGAATGGCGTCGACTTTCTCGTCAAGAATCACCGCGATCTGATCGATGCCGAATTTTGCGTCAACTCCGATGCCGGCGGCGGCGACATCAAGAACGGAAAGCAGCGTTACATGGGCCTGGGCGCCGCCGAAAAAGTCTTTCTGAGTTTCAAGCTCGAAGTCACCAATTCGGGCGGCCACAGCTCTCTGCCCACCAAGGACAATGCAATTTATCACCTCGCCGAAGGCCTGTCGCGACTGGCGAAGTTCGATTTCCCGGTGTACCTGTTCGACGTCACGCGCGCATACTTCGAACGCACCGCGCAGCTTTCGTCGGGGCAAACCGCGGCCGATTTAAAGGCCGTCGTCGCCAATCCCAACGACTCTGCGGTGGTCGCGCGCCTCGCCGCGTCGCCGCTCTATAACGCTCTGCTGCGCACCACCTGCGTCGCCACCATGCTCTCCGCCGGTCACGCGGAAAACGCCCTACCTCAAAGCGCGACCGCTACCGTGAACTGCCGCCTGCTTCCGGTCGACAACGCCGCGGACGTGGAAAGGACGCTCAACGCCGTGCTCGCCGATCCGAAAATCAACGTCTCCGTCATGACCGCGGCGCGGCCCAGCCAGTTCGTGCCCATCAATCCCAAAGTCACCGCCGCCGTCACCGCCGCCACCGCGAAATATTTCCCCGGGCTCCCGGTGGTTCCTTCCATGGAAACCGGCGCGACCGACGGCGTCTATCTGCGCGCCGTGGGCATCCCCATGTACGGCGTCAGCGGTATCTTCGCCGACGAAGACGACATCCGCGCCCACGGCCGCGATGAGCGAATCCTGGTGAAATCGTTCCACGACTCGATCGATTTCATGTACGACGTGGTCACCACGCTCGGCTCTTCTGAACCGCGACCGTAAGGGGGCGCGCTCCTTCTTTCTGGACCGCGCCCGTGCGTCGGGACATGGCTCGGCCTTTCAAATTGGCGCTGGTCGTTTTCGAGTCTCGATCGGCGGCAAACCTGCCGCCGAACCAAATGCGTTTACAAGATCACAAGCATAAGATCGAGAAACATTTCATTGGCAGGCGACAAGGTCGCCTGCATTACGGAACACGCACTCCATTCTGTCGTGCCTCAATAAATCACGAAGATAAGATCACAAGACATCACGTTTTTAAGAACCGCTCCCTTCGGTCGCGGCTCGGAACATTTTCACCGCTCCCTTTGGTCGCGGCTCGGAAATCTGAACTGAAGCCGGCTTCACCCCGTCCGAATCCCGAACGGCAGATCCGTGTTTTTCATCCGCCACGGCGGGGATCCTGTGAGTTCAAGACAGGCGGCCACCCAGCACTCAAACACCTT
>Ga0182024_10001815_pt1 | contig 54033 bp, 45 predicted proteins | sample P32metaG_FD_120480 | JGI IMG/M metagenome (GOLD analysis project Ga0182024, IMG submission 120480) | Permafrost microbial communities from Stordalen Mire, Sweden - P3-2 metaG (Illumina Assembly) | ecosystem: Environmental > Terrestrial > Soil > Wetlands > Permafrost | place: Sweden: Stordalen...
GACAATGACCTTGCACTGGATTGCCCAACGATTAAACATGGGTGCAGCCGGTTCCTTGGCGAACCTGCTGCGCGATGCGGGAAAAAACAATAATATGTGATTATGCGGGACTGACCCCTTTACGACAAATTGTTTGCCAGTATTTCAATTGACAGGTCAACCGGGCTACAGCTACTCCGTTCAAGCCTCGACCAATCTCGCCAATTGGACGAATATTGCCATTTTGGTCAACACTAATGGCACCATCCTCTTCGCCGATCCAGCTTCAACAAATTACAATCAAATGTTCTACCGTGCCATAGCACCATATTAATCAGTCGAACAGTGTCCTTAAATTGATTTTCCGATTTCGCCGCTTGGCTGTTCTGATTCCCTCGTTGCTGGGTATCCGCCTCACGGTCACGATCTGCCAGGCAGGCTGTAAACGCTGCGTCAAGGTGCCTGAGCGTAAACACGTAAACACGTCAGTCCCGCATAATCGCATATTTATCAGAAGAAAATGCGAAGCATTTTCATGCAGCCCGGCTCGGCGGCCAGACCGACACCGCCCCCCAGCACGCGCGAGAACTACTAAAGTAAAGTCTAAAGGCTGAAGTTCGGCGGACCACTCAATGAACTGGAGGATAGAGACCAAATGCTGCCTCAACTTCGCGGATGCGCTGACGTCGGGAATGATTCAGGGTTAGCGCTTCCACTGTTGCGCGGCCCACGGCGGTCAATCCTTCGATTTGATAGCCATCAAACTGGAAATGTTCTGTCCAGAGTTGCTGGATGGGATGAAATAATTGCACGTCCTTGTCAGTCGCCGGATCGATTGCCGTAATCCTGCTGGCTTTATGTAGATTGCATCCGGGGCACGCCAGCACGAGATTCCCCAAATCGGAGCGTCCACCCTTGCATTGTGGGATTATGTGTTCGATGTGAAAAGTAGCTCCCTGAAGGCTCTCGTGCATCCGGCAATACTGACACCTCCCGTCAGCGCGCGCCCGAACTGTGCGCGACAGTTCTTCCGGGACGCTCATTACGGCTGCTTGCCTAAAATCTGCAATGCCTCACCGCGGACGAGCGACAGTTGCTCGCTCAATTCAACCAATGCCTCCAGTTCTTCCCTTTCGGATTCCTGCAAAAGACCTTCGTTGTTGCGGTCCATTAGTTCCTGAAGACGATGATCCGCCTTCGACGGAAAACGCAAATTTCCGACAGCCTCTATCCACTGAACCGGCGCGGCAATTGTTGAATTCACGTGATTATCTTACGACAATCAGGCGTTTCTGTCAACGGCGACGGTACCGAGACAAGTAATTTTAGAATTACTCGATCATCGAGGTAGCGATTGAAAAGACAGGCGGAAGGTTGTCGGCCAGGAGCGTCCAGGTGTCACCTTCGTCGCGGGAGGCGAAGACTTTTCCGGTGTTTGTTCCGAAATAAATTCCGGCGGGGTCCCGGGCGTCGGCGGCCATGCCTTCGCGATAGATGCCGGCGAAAACATTTTCCTGGGGCAATCCGCTGCCCAAGGCTTCCCAGGATTTCCCGGCGTTGCGGCTGCGGAAGACGCGCAGTCCCTTTGCTACTCCGCCCTTAATGTTTATCAGTTCCTAGCAATGTTGCATTGGTGATTGACAGAGCAGAGGGGGCGGTTAAGCATTTTCACCGACGCGATAGGCAACAACACGCTGATTCAAAGCTTTATCGTCAACTCCGACAAGGACAATCGCATAGAAACGGAAGTTGTTGAATGCGAACTCCTACGACAGTGACAATACCAATAATAGTCAGACTCAGGTCCGGTTTTTGATATTTATCTTTCAATCAAACATCTTGCCTGGATTCAGGATGCCGTTGGGGTCCAGGATGTGCCGCAATTCCCGGGTCACCCGCATTTGGGCGTCACCGAGAAATTTCGGCAGGAAGCTTTTTTTGGCCAGGCCCACGCCGTGTTCGCCCGTGATGGTTCCACCGAGGCGGATGGCTTCGTCGAAGATTTCCTTGAACGCCTCTTCCACGCGGTGCATTTCGTCCTTGTTCCGCTCATCGGTCAGGAAAGTCGGATGAAGATTGCCGTCGCCCATGTGGCCGAAAGTGCCAATGCGCAATTGATATTTTTTGGCGGTTGCGGCCACGAACCGGATCATCTTCGCCAGTTCGCTGCGCGGCACGGTAGCGTCCTCCAAAATGGTGGTCGGGGCGACGCGGGCCAGGGCGGAGAAGGCGCTGCGCCGGGCGCTGGCCAGTTTGTTGGCTTCCGCGTCATCGCGCGCCATGCGAACTTCCATGCAGCCTTTCCCGCGACAAATCTCTTCCATCCGGGCCGCTTCGTCCGCCACGGCGGCGGGATGGCCATCGGTCTCCATCAGCAACAACGCCTCGCAATCCAGCGGCAGGCCGATTTTGGCGTAGTCTTCCACGCAATGAATGGTGGTGCGGTCCAGGAATTCCAGGGTGCAGGGAATGATTTGGGCCGCGATAATGGCGGACACCGCGTCGGCCGCGTGGTCCATTTGCGAGAAAGTGGCCACCATGGTTTTTTTGGCGGCGGGCTTGGGAATCAATTTGAGTAGCACTTTGGTGATGACCCCCAGCGTGCCTTCGGACCCGATAAAAATGTCCTTCAGGGAATAGCCCGCAACGTCCTTGACGCATTTATTTCCTGTCCAAAGAATTTCGCCATCGGGCAAAACCACCTCCAAGCCCATGATGTAATTACGCGTGATGCCGTATTTGAGCCCGCGCAGACCGCCGGAATTTTCGGCAACGTTGCCGCCGATGGTGGATATTTTCATCGAGCCCGGATCCGGCGGATAAAACAATCCAGCCGCCGCCGCGGCATCGGCGACTTGCAGGGTCGTCACGCCCGGCTCAACCATCATCGTCAAATTGGCCCGGTCCAATTCGAGTATCTTTGCCATTTTGACGGTGCAAAGGACAATGCAATCGGGGCTGGGCAGACTGCCTCCGCTCAAGCCGGTGCCGGAACCGCGCGTGACAACGGCAAGCTTGGCCCTATTGGCAAATTTCAGGACTTTGGCAACGTCCTCGGTGGTTGAAACAAACAAAACGCAGCCGGGCATCTGTTGCAAGGCCGCCGTGCCATCAAACGAATAACAGACCAAATCCTCCTTCGCGGTCAGGACATTGGCCGCGCCGACCAACTGCTTCAATTCACCGATAACATCTTGAGGCAACATTGCGAGGAGGATGGGCGAGGAATTTTCCAGGGTCAAGCGTGGGCTCGATTTTCGGCGGAAACTGCAGATGATTCTTCTACGGTTTGTCCGATAACGGCAAGGCATATTGGTGCGGTCGCCTCAGGTAAAAAATCAAGTCGCACACATCTTCATCGGTCAGTTTGTCCAGCAGCCCTTCCGGCATCAACGAGAGGGTGTTCTGCCGCAACGATTTAATTTCGTTGCGCGGAATGACCAGGATTTCGTTGGGGGCAACGATCGTGACTGTTTTCTGGTCGTGCCGTTTGAGGATGCCGACGATGGTTCGGTCGTCGGTTGTTTCCAGCGTCCAGGCGCGATAATCGTTCGGAATGACGGCGCTGGGATCAACGATGCTTTCCAGAAGGAAATTCAGATCGTTGCGATTGGACCCGGTCAGATCGGGTCCAACCTTTCCCCCAACGCCAAACAAGGTGTGGCACTGCTGGCAGATGTGGGCAAAAACAGCGCGACCGTGGAAAGGGTCGTGAATCGTCTGCGGATTCTCCAAATAAATCCGCCGGTATTTCTCAATCAACTCTGTTTTGTCCTTGCCCGATTCGCGCACGGTTCCCCAAACTTTCACCATTAGTTGATTGAGTTTGGCATCGTTTAAATAGTGCAACTGTTGCACCAGATCGGCCGGAACATCGCCGCGGGGAATTTCGCCACGATCAATCGCCGTCATGAGCGCCCACGCAAAACTCACCCGGGCGGCCAAAGTGTGAATCGCGACGCGCTTCCCGTCCGGCTTGAATGAATCATAAGCCGCCAGTATCTTTTGCGGTGTTAGCGGGTCATTATAGGCGGCCAGACCACGCAAAGCGTCCTTGCGCAAGTCATCTTCGTGCAAGCCGCTTTCGGCGAGCAGACCCTGCATGTCCGGCGTCAGGCCGGGGGCCTTGACCTCAATCAACGAAGCCAGCGCCGCACGACGCGCGGTTTCGCTCGCCGATGGGTCCAGCATCGTCCGACGCACGATCTCCATCGCGGTGCGGCTGCCAAAGATCAATGAAATCGATTGCACCTTGACAAGAATATCTGCATTGGGATTGGCGCGAAGTTTGGTTTCAACTTCGCTCCAACCCGGCGGCATGGGCAGACGGCGCTGCCCGCTAAGCCCGGCGCCCAGCCCGCGCAAAATATCCAGCAGACGCCGATCATCGCGGATGGACAACAAGCTCTTGAAAATCGCAGCAAACGCCTTGTCCGTGCCCAAGACGGCGGTGCGGCGCGCGGTAAATTCCAAAATATTTGGCAACCTGGCCGATGCGGCCATGGTCAAGGCGCGTTCGCAATCATTGACTGCGAGAGGCTCGGCCGCGTACCAGGCCATCAGGGGCAGGTTATGATCCGTCGCGTCTTCGGCATGAGAATATAGGCCGGCCAGAACATCCCAACGATCTTCGGCTGGCAGTCGTTGCAGCGCGGAAGCGAGATATAACCGGACCACCGGCGATTTATCCTCGCGCGCGAGCCGGGCAAATAGCCCCATCATTTCCGGAGAAGGATGAGGGTCTTCGCAAAGCCATTGAATCAACCAGGCACGAATGTATTCGTCAGAGGACTCCTCGGAGACACTTCGCAATAGCTTGAGCGCGTCCTGCGTTTTGGTGGCGCCATCGACCACCGCCAGCGCCCAGAGATAGCGCAGACGCGTCACAGGGTCCGCGGCTGGATTAAGAATCCTGTCCACAAAGAGGGCGCACAAACGCGGCGCCGCATTCGTTCCGCCGCAACGCTCCTGGAGCAGCCGTTGCGCATGGCGCGCGTACCAATTGTTTTTGCTGGCGAGCAGTTCCACCAGGCCCAGGGTCGATCTCGCGGGCAAATCGGACTTCTCAAATTTCGTGTCGCCGTAACTTATTTTGAAAATTCGCCCGTTGCCCCGGTCAACATTGGCGCTATTGGTGGTATAACACCGGTTGGCATCATACCAGTCGATCATATAAACCGATCCATCCGGGCCGGTTTGCAAGTTGACAATCAGCGACCATGGGTCGTTAAAGTTTATGAGGTTCTGTCCGTGATGGGCGACAAAGCCCGAGCCTTTGCGCTCGGGAATATCCATGTTGATGCACCCGCCAAAAACGTTGTTTAAGAAAATATTCCCGCGATATTGTTCCGGCCAATTGCCGCCCTGGTATATGAGCAGACCTGAATGCGCATGACCGCCGCCCAACGCTTGCGCCCCCTCAGTAATACCCCATGGTTTCCACGGCCCGTTACCCATCTCGCCGCCCCAATGGAGATGGTCGGCAATGGTTTTGATGTCGTCATAGACATTGGGATTAAAATCCGACCCGGACTCGCGCGTGAAGTGGCCGCCCAGAATCATGTGAAAGAGATGCGGAATGATACAAACTTCGGCGATGCATTGGCCATGCTCGTCGAAGTCGATGCCCCAGGGATTGGTGGTGCCTTCGGCAAACAACTCAAAAACGTGGCGGGTTGGATGATACCGCCAGATGCCCCCGTTCATTTTGATCCGCTCGCTGTCCGGCGCCCCGGGTCGGCCAACCATCGAATCAAAGTACCACCCTTGACAACCATAAAGCCAGCCATCCGGTCCCCAGGTAAATGTGTTCAACGTCTCGTGTGTGTCTTTATAGGTGAATCCGTCCAGTAATATTTGCGGTTTGCCGGCCGGCTTGGGTTCATCGCCATCCTGAATAGGGATGAACATGAGATACGGAGCCGCGCCCACCCAAACGCCGCCAAATCCAACCTGCAATCCGCTCACCAGGTTAAGCCCTTCCATGAACACAGTGCGTTTGTCAAACTTGCCGTCGCCATGTGTGTCCTCAAATACCAAGATTCGGTCTTTGCCTTTGTTTCCCTTGGCCCGAATCGGATAGGTGTACGCCTCGGCCACCCACAGGCGGCCGCGGTCATCAATGGCAAATGCTATCGGTTGTTTTACGTCCGGTTCGCCGGCGAATAGAGTCGCCTTGAATCCAGGCGGCAGCGTCATTTTTTTCACAGCCTCTTGAGGCGAAAGTCCTGTGTAAGGCTTTTCCTCCGCTGCCATTAACCTGGCAGCCCGATCGGGAAAAGCTCGCTGAACCGGAAAAAAGAGAAACAGGCAACAAATGAAACCGATCAAACCCCGCTGGGCATCTTGGGCCAACATTGCAAGGAGGATGGACTCGGAAAATTCCGGGGTCAATTCCTTTGCGGCCTCAACCTGCTGGGGGACGCGCTGGACGGGCCATGTTGACGAAATTTAACGCGGGCTGCCCGCTGAGAATCCGGTCAACGTCCCCGGCGACTGCCTCAAAAGTGCGCGTTTGTGATTCGGTGGTGAAAGCGCCGATGTGTGGCGCCAGGATGACATTGTCCATTTGTTCCAGGCCCGATTTCCCGTCGCTGGGTTCCTTCTCGCGCACATCCAGCGCCGCGCCCCCCAGGTGGCCAGTGCGCAACGCCTCCAGCAGCGCCGCTTCGTCCACCACGCCGCCTCGGGATGTGTTGATAAAAAACGCGCCGCGTTTCATGAGCGCAAACGTGCGCGTGTTGAACATCTGACGGGTTTCCGGCGTGAGTGGCGAATGGGTGGTGATGAAATCCGCGGCGGCGAGAGCTTCTTCCAGTGTCGCAACCCATGACGCGCCGGTCTCTTTCAGCAACGGCGAATCGGCTTTGACAAAAGGATCAAAAGCCAGCGGCTTCATGCCAAAAGCGCGCGCCAGCACGGCCACTCTGCGCCCAATACGCCCAAAACCGCAGATGGCGAACGTTTTTCCGTCTAATTCGATGCCGGTGCAGCCCTTGCGATCCCACCCGCCAGCCTTGGTGGATCGGTCGGCTTGGGGAATCTTGCGGGCCAGGGCCAGGGCGAAAGCCATGGTCAACTCCGCCACGCTGGCCGCGTTCGCGTCCAGAGGCGCGATGACGACCACGCCTGCTTTCGACGCCGCTGGCACATCAATGTTATCCAGGCCGACGCCAACCCGGCCAATGGCGAGAAGTTGTGGAGCCGCCGCCAGGATTTCGGCGGTCAATTGCGTCTGGTTTCGCACCATGATGGCGCGGGCTCCGGCAATCGCGGCCTTCAATTCGGTCGGGGTCTTCCACAGGCCACCCTGGCGGACCACTTTGTATTTGGCCGACAACCTTTGGATGGCCGGGGAATCCAATTCTTCAGAAATGAGGATGTCCATGAGGAGCGAGGCGCGAGGGACACTTGTTCCCCCGCGCCTCATGAATCGATCAGGCGCTGCGGTATAACTTCGTCAACACGAATTCGTCATGGCGCAAGGCCTCGGCGGCGGTCAACCGGCCGTTGATGGTGTTTTCCAGAACGCGCATGGCTTCATCGGCCGCCTGGTCCAGGTTCATCTCCATGCGCAGAATGCCCGTCAAATCGACGTCGATGTGCTCGGACATGGTGGCCAGGGTGAGTGGATTGCCGGAGAGCTTGATCACCGGAACGATGGGGTTGCCGATGACATTGCCCTGACCCGTCGGGAAATAATGCACGACAGATCCAGCCGCGCCGCACAGCGTGACCATTTCCGCGGCCGCGCTGGACGAATCCATGAAGTGCAGGCCCGCGCCCTTCGGCTCCACCGCCGGTTCGAGCGCCGACTGCACCTGGCAGCGGCCTATCTTTTGGATGTTGCCCATGGCCTTTTCTTCAATGGTGGTCAGCCCGCCGCGAATGTTTCCCTCCGTCGGCTGCGAACCGAGCAGGTCAACGCCCTGGCTCTTGATCAATTCCGTGTAGCCATCAAACATGCGATTGAAATCGCCCAATACATTCTTATTGACGCAACGGGACTGGATGATGTCCTCGCCGCCGGTCAGCTCGCTGGTTTCACCGAAGATGAGCGTCGCGCCCGCCCTGGTCAGGCGCTCGAAGACGCGGCCCACGGTGGGACAGGAGGAAAGGCCGGTGGTCGTGTCCGACTCGCCGCACTTGGTGCTCATCAACAGTTTCTTGACAGGGAACGGCTCGCGCTGCAACTGGGTGGCATATTGCACGAATTCCATGGCTTTGCGCGAGGCCGCCTCAATGGTGCGCAAATCGCCATGGCGCTCAATGCTGAAGCCGGCCACGGGTTTCCCCGTCTTGGCAATTTCCTTGACAATGCGTTCGGTCCATTTTGGCTCGATGCCGATGACCACGGTAGCCGCGATATTGGGATTGCGTCCCGTGCCCGCCAGGGTGCGGAAGGTCAGTTCCAAATCCTCGCCGAATTGCAGGCGGCCGTAGGCATGGGGCAGCGCCATGGTGCCTTTGATCAGAGAGGCGACGCCATTGGCGGCCGCGTTGGAAATATCGTCAACGGGCAGAATAATAACATGATTGCGAATGCCAAAACGGCCATCGGGACGACGGAAACCTGTCAATTTCATTTTCTCGGGCTTGATCATATGCTCCACCTCAAAGTTTTGACATTATGGACGTGAACATGGGCGCCTTTGGCGATGGGCGCGACCGCCTTGCCGACGGGGCGTCCGTATTTAATGACGGGCTTGTCCTTTTCCATGTTGCGCATGGCGACCTTGTGGCCGAGGGGAACATTGTTCACCAGGGTAATCGTCCCAGCGGCCTTCCCTTCCAGGGTAACCACGCCAATTTTACTGCCCTTTTTCAGATCTTCGACAGCGACGCCAACGTCGTCCTCGAATTCGTGCAACAGAATACCGTGTTTCATATTTTTTATATTGAATCGAACTGACTACAATTACGGGTTAATGATTTATTTGGAAATCCTTTTAGCAGGCCTCGGTTTTTCCAGGATGGAAAGTGGGATAATTGCCATCCTTCCCCGGCACAACGGGGGGAACGTCGTCCCAGTTAAAATCCGCCGTCGGGATCAAGGTGGTGTTGCAATGAAAAGCGTCATCCCATTCGACCATGCCGCCGGAATAGGTTGCCATGCGGCCCATAATGGCGGTCATGGTGCTGTAAGCGCCGTAATCAGCCTCGTTATAAGGCGTGTCATTGCGAATGGCGGCGAACAAATCATCATGCTCAACCTGATACGGGTCTTTCACCTTTCCAGTGAATTGCCAGATGTTCTTGGGTTCGGCGGATGGGATTCGCGGGTGGGTTAAAAGTTCCGCGCCGCTGTAATGCGCAAGCCCCCTGGCGGACGAAGGAATATGGCCTTTAATTGTGAACCCTTTCTTGTCATGGAAATCTGCCGTGCCTTTGCTGCCGAGAAGGTGTTCGCTAACCTGACCCCACTTGGCCGGGAACTGGCTGCATTGACTGAACATGCGGCAACCGTCGGCGTATTCAAACTCGACATAATGATGGTCAAATATCTGGCCGCATATATTGGTGGTGCGGGTTTGTCTTCCGCCGACGCCGTTGGCCCGGATGGGATGGGTTCCCTTGAACCAGTTGCCGACATCAATGTTGTGGCAATGCTGCTCGACAATGTGGTCGCCGGACAGGTAAGTGAAAAAATACCAGTTGCGAATCTGATATTGCAGTTCCGTCTCGTCGTGGCGGTGGACTTCTCCCCCGCGCGACCCTCCCCGCCAATAGACCCGCATGGCCAATATGTCCCCCACTGCGCCTTCCTGAACCCGCTTGTAGGCTTCGAGATAATTGGCTTGATGATGCCGTTGAAAGCCGACACCTACTTTCAGATTTTTCTTTTTCGCCTCTATATTGGCCGCCAAAACCCGGCGGACCCCGGGAGCATCCGATCCCATGGGTTTCTCCATAAAAACATGCTTGCCTTGTTTGACAGCCTCCTCGAAATGAAAAGGACGAAAACCGGGCGAAGTGGCAAGAATCACAATATCGGCCTCCGCAATTGCCTTTTTATAAGCATCGAAGCCCACAAACTTCTGCACCTTTTCCGGATTAACTCTGTCGGGATGTTTCTCGTGCAACACGTTCAGGCTGCTTTGCAGCCGGGTTTCAAACGTATCGCCCATGGCGACAAGTTTGACGCTGCCGGTCGTGGTTAGGGCCTGGCTGGCAGCGCCGGTTCCGCGTCCGCCGCAACCGACCAACGCCAGTTTGATGGTATCGTTGCCAACTGCGTTAGCCGACTGGCCGATAGCCAATCCGCCGGCAAGCGACAGGCCAGCCGCGGCGCGAGTGGTCGTTTTAATGAATTGACGACGAGACAATTCCGATTCGTTTGAATGAGTGTTCATAATTATTGTGTTTTCGTTTGACATATTTTGAAACGAAAATATATCAAACGGTATAAACGCCATAGTTGCAAGTTGAAAACTATAATGCGAGACGAATTATCTTGCGTTAAACCGGCTGAGAAGATTGTCTGACTTGGCTAAAGAAGCAATTAAAAATTATGAAGATATTCATTGATAGCGCGGATGTTGAGAAAATCAGGGAAGTTTGGAGCTGGGGAGTGATCGATGGCGTCACCACCAATCCAAGCCATGTCGCCAAAACGGGCCGGAAACATTTGGAGGTTTATCGGGAAATCTGCGACATCGTGGATGGACCGATCAGCCTGGAAACCATTACCCTGACCGCCCCGGAAATCGTCGCGGAAGGCAGGGCGCTGGCCAAAATGCACAAGAACGTCGTGGTCAAGGTGCCGTTGCTGCGCGAAGGGCTGAAGGCGGTTAAAATTCTCACTGCGGAAGGCATCCGCACGAATGTGACTGTGACCTTTTCGCCGTTGCAGGCGCTGCTGGCGGCAAAGTGCGGAGCCACGTATATCAGCCCGTTTGTGGGGCGGCTGGATGCAATCGGCCAGTTCGGCATGGATTGCGTGCGGCAAATTCGAACGATTTACGACAATTACGAATTCAAGACGCAGATTCTGACCGCGGCGGTGCGTCATCCAACGCATGTGCTGGAAGCCGCGCTGGCCGGATCAGACGTAGTGACAATGGCCGCTGACGTGATCGAGCAATTGTACAACCATCCCTTGACAGATATCGGCATCGATATTTTCCTAAAGGATTGGGCCAAGGTGCCGAAGCCCTAAGGAGGAGGAGGCCTCCGCCTCCATCATCTTATTTAATATGTTGCGCTTTGGCTTCATCGGTCTCGGCGCCATGGGGTTGACTCATGTCAACACCACGACCGAGCTTTGCCGTGGCCAGGCGGAGGTTGCGGCTGTCTGCTCGAACAATGCAGATCATATCCAGCAGGCTCTCGGCCTTGCCCCCAAGGCAAAAGTGTTTAAGGAGGCGTCCGCGTTGATCGCATCCCCTCTGGACGCTGTGTTTGTCTCGACGCCGAATTTCACCCATGTTCCGCTGGCGTTGCAAGTTCTGAAAGCGCGCCGGCATCTTTTCCTGGAAAAGCCGTGCGGCATCACTGCCGAAGAATGCTGGCAATTGGCGGACGCGGCCGACACGACTGACCGGGTGGTCATGATCGGGCACGAGCTGCGCTACTCGCCTTTTTTCCAGAAGATCAAAGACCTCGTGGCCGCCGGTGAAATTGGCCGGCCGCAAATGGTGTGGTGCCGGGAATTTCGCGGGCCGTTCCAAAAGAAAACCAACGACTGGATTCAGGACAACCGGCTTTCCGGCGGCACGCTGGTGGACAAGAACAGCCACCACTTCGATTTGATGAACTGGTGGGTCGGCTCGAAGCCCAAGCGAGTTTGTGCGTTTGGCGGAAACGCCGTTCACCGCGTCATGGAAGGGCCGCACCAGGCCAACGATCACGCCACGGTAAGTTTTGAATACGCCAACAAGGTGCGCGGCACGCTGCACCTGTGTCTGTTTGCCCTGGATTTTCCGAAGGAAGACCTGGAGATGGGCATCATCGGCGAAAACGGGCTGTTGCAAACCCGCATCTCCACGATTGAAATTCTGCAATGGAAACACGGATTGCGGCAAACTGAGCCGAAAGTGCATTCGGTGGCGGCCCGTCCCGGCATGGGTTGGGGCGGCCACCTGGGTTCGGATGAAATTCATCTCGAATTTGTCAACTGCATTTTGAAAAACCGCCAGTCCTTGACGACGGTGCGAGCCTGCCTGGATGCCACCCTCCTGGCCATTGCCGCCGAGGAATCGATCCGGGAAGGACGAATCGTCGATCTATAGCAAGAATGAGGAATATATCATGGCGCAAAATGACAATGATCCGAAGACTCCGCAACCGGGCCGCTCCCGGCAGGGCGGCTGGCTGCGCGTCGTGGCTGTTGGCCGCAATCCCAAAACCACGCTGGCGCGGATCGCTGTTCTCGTCGTCATGTCTGTCGTGGTTTTCAAAATGGTCCTGTTGCCCATCAGGGTCCAGGGGATCAGCATGTTCCCGTCCTACAAGGATGGGCGCCTTAATTTTGTGAACCGTCTCGCCTATTTGCGGCACGAACCGCAACGCGGCGACGTGGTCAGTATCCGCCTGGGCCGGACGAATGTCTTCTACCGCACTCCCAGCGTCATGTATATGAAACGCATTATCGGCTTGCCGGGCGACACGGTGGTCTTTGCCAACGGGCATTTGCTCATTAACGGCGCTGCCCTTGACGAGCCATACGTGAAAGGTCCCTGTGATTGGAATTCCGACCCGATCACAGTAGGCTCCAATCAATACTTTGTCGTGGGAGACAATCGCACGATGCCGCAGGAAAATCATTATCACGGCAGAGTGGAAAAGGAGCAAATTGTGGGTAAGGTATTGTTTTGAAGAATATTTCACGCTTTGTCCTGGCGCTCGCTCTGGGAGCGTTTGGGGTGTGGCTTTGGATGGCGCTCTTTCCTTCGCCGGAAAAAGTTATTTCCAGGCAATTGGAAAAGTTGGCCCAGGCCGTTTCCGTGCGGGCCGGGGAAGGCTACCTGCCTCGCATGATCGGCGCCCAAACCGTGGCGGGGTTTTTCTCAACCAACGTCGAAATTAAAATCGACCTGCCAAACCGCCGGGAGCAGACCACGTTGACTCACGACGACATTGTGCAAACCGTGCTGGCCATGCATGTGACGGGCGGGTTGACGGTGAGGTGCCTGGACATTGCCGTGGCCGTCGGCGCGGACAAGGAAACCGCCCAGGCGGACGCCACTGTCGAAGGCCGGGTGCCGGGCGAAGAGGACTTGATGGTGCAGGAAATGAAATTCACCCTGCGAAAAATTGGCGGGAAGTGGCTCATCACCCGGGTGCAAACCGTCCGGACGTTTTCTTGACGCAGGGGGATTCCTCCTTTTCCAAGTGAGCTTTCGCCCATTCGAACTGGTCCGTAACCGTCTTGCAGTGGCTTGGGCAGAATGTGGGTCCATAGAGGTCCAGCAGCGCGATTATAACTTAGCCCCGGGTGCCAAGAGCGGAAAAATTGATGGTTGACCTGCGGTGCGGACATTGTTACCTTGTGCCCAATGAGAATTTTGGCCAGTTTGTTGCAGCTCGTTCGCGTGGTCGTTGTTGACTGACGCGGCCTGAGGCATTGTTCTGGCTCACAGGTCGCCCGCCGTCCTCACTGGACGCGGGTTTTTTATTTATGCGACATACAATATCGGTGCTGGTGGAAAACAAGTTCGGCGTGCTGACGCGCGTGGCGGGCCTTTTTAGCGGCCGCGGCTACAACATTGACACGCTCAACGTCGCTCCCACCCAGGAGCCGGACACCTCTCGCATGACCATCGTCACGCGTGGCGACGATTCAACCCTCGACCAAATCGTCAAACAACTCAACAAGCTCGTCAACGTGCTGGAAGTGCATGACTTCCGCGAGTCTGAATTCATTGATCGCGAGTTGATTCTGGTGCGGGTGGCCGTCGATGCCAAATCCCGGGCCGAGATCATGCAAATGACCGATATTTTCCGGGCCAAGATTGTCGATGTGCAACCCAAAAGCCTGACCATCGAATTGACGGGGGACGAAGGAAAGATTGAAAAATTCCTGAACCTCATGAAGACCTTCGGCGTGCTGGAATTGTCCCGCACCGGAAAAATCGCGCTGGCGCGAAAGTAAAACTCAACTCAACTCAAACTCAAATTCATTCCTATGCCTGCAAAAGTTTATTCTGACAAAGACGCGGATCTCAAATACCTGAAAAATAAATCATTGGCTGTCCTGGGCTTCGGTTCCCAGGGCCACGCCCATGCGCTGAACCTCAAGGATAGCGGCTGCAACGTGATCATCGGCCTTTACAAAGGGAGCAAATCCATTCCCGTCGCAAAATCGAAAGGATTCAAGGTCTTCAGCACCGGCGAAGCCGTCTGCCGCGCCGACCTGATTTTCGTGGCGTTGCCCGACACCAAGCAGGCAAAAATTTACAAGCAGGACATCGCGCCGAATCTGGCTCCGAGCAAGACCCTGGTATTTTCGCACGGTTTTTCGATCCATTTCAAAACCGTTGTGCCGCCTAAAAACGTCAATGTGATCCTGGTCGCGCCGAAAGGCCCCGGCCATATCGTCCGCCGCCAGTTTCTGGAAGGCAAAGGCGTCCCCGCCTTGATCGCGGTCTATCAGGACCCAAGCAAGAATTCCAAACAAGCGGCGCTGGCCTGGGCCAAGGGCATCGGCGGCACGCGGGCCGGGGTGATCCAAACCACCTTCAAGGAAGAGACCGAGACAGACTTGTTCGGCGAACAAACCGTGCTATGCGGGGGGGCCTCGGCCTTGATTCAAGCCGGTTATGAAACTCTGGTCCAAGCCGGTTACCAGCCGGAAATGGCTTACTTTGAGTGCCTGCACGAATTGAAACTGATTGTCGATCTGATGAACGAAGCCGGCATTAGCGGAATGCGTTTTTCCATTTCCGAAACCGCCAAGTGGGGCGATGTCAGCGTCGGCCCGAAAATCATTGATGAGAGTGTCAAGAAGAGGATGAAGCAGGCGCTCAAGGACATTCAATCCGGCAAATTTGCCAGAGGCTGGGTTAGTGAATACAACGGCGGCTACAAAAGATACAATGCGTTGCTCAAAGCCGGGCAGAACCATTCCATCGAGCGCGTCGGCATACGCCTGCGCGGCTTGATGCCGTGGATGAAAAAGCACTCCGTCAAAGGCGTGCAGGCGGCGTATTAGGCGCGTCAGTCGGCTCCATTTTTCGTCGCACCTTTTACAAGTGCGACAATATGCAGGCCGGAGACTGTCACGCTGCCCTCATCATCGAACCAGACAACGACCCGGCCTCCGGTCGGGCTGACGCCTGCATGGTCGGCGCTGGCAACCGGGTATCGCTGCCCGCTGCTCATAACAATAACAAAGGGTTGGAATGGGCTTGCGTGCAGATATTGGCGCACTTCAGCAATCATAACTTTGTCAAACTACCAGAAACGGCTTCTGAGTGCAAGCGGCTTTGGCTCCAGGGCTTTAGAGCAAATGCTCAATGTCATAAACTTTTGGCAAAGGAAGCGATGACGGCCAAAACGATTCCAAACACGAGCAAGCCAAAGAGCGCCACCCCAAAATGGCCTGTCAGCAAGAACACAACCACATAACTCACGGCAAATTGAAACAACATCAGGTAAAGCACGTCGCCGTTTCTCCAATTTACAAGATGAGCTACCCTGTATATCAGACCCACGGCGAGAAGGGGGATGATCAACGCCCGGAATGCCACCGGGCGCTGTGCTGCCGGAATGAGGCACACAACCAGCCAAATGCTTCCGCCTTCAACCAGCGAAGCAAGGCCGGCTATTGCAGCCTCCTTGCCGAGATTGTGCAACTCCAGATCATTGTCAATCAAACCGTAAAAAAGGTTCAACAGCGCAACAGCCGCACAAAGAGTCACGAAGGCCAGCGCCCAAAATAGCGAAAACTGTATCGCAGCGTGCATATTTTGGTCCGACCAATGTCAGCATCTTTCTGGCGTTTCTAAACCAGCTTCTTGTATTCCTTGGTTTCGGAGAGCTTCTTGACCATTTCCTTGACCTTTTGCGCCTGGCTTTTGTGGGCCAGCAGAACGGCGTCGTCGGTTTGCACCAGGATGGCGTCGCGCAGGCCCACCACCGCAATGGGCGTCCGGTTCCTTGTCCTTGCGTCAAATATAATGTTGCGCGCGGCATCGACATGTATGAAATCTCCCACCGCGCAGTTGCCTTCCGCATCGGGCTTGAGGTGCCGGGCCAGCGCGTTCCACGAGCCAAGGTCGTCCCAGGCGAATGCGCCGTCGGCCACCACCACGTTCTGCGCGTGCTCCATCAAGGCGTAGTCAACTGATATTTTCCTCAGCGCGGGATATTCCTTGGCCAGGACGCGGTCGAGTTTTGGCGTGCCGGCGACTTTGAACCAGCGCTGGCAGGCGGCGGCCAGTTCCGGCTGATGTTTTTCCAGGCCCTGCGTGATGGTGACAAACGACCAGACGAACATCCCACCATTCCACCGGTATTGGCCGCTGTTGACGTATTCCAGCGCCCGTTCGAAGTTCGGTTTTTCGACGAATTGTTCGGCTTTGAAAAAAGTGGTCTTATAGCGTTTGACTCCTTGCGGCGGTGGAAGAATGTTGCCCACCCGAATGTAGCCGTAGCCGGTGGCCGGTTCGGTGGGTTTGATTCCGATCGTGACTATGACCTGTCCGCGCCCCGCCAAATCAAATGAATCGGCCAGGACTTGCTGGAATTTCTTTTCCTCGGGAATGACGTGGTCCGCCGGCAGAACGGCCATGACGGCGCTGGTCGAGCGTTGCCCAACGATGGCCGCGCCCAGCGTCACTGCCGCGCAAGTGTCGCGTCCAATCGGTTCGGCCACGACATTTTGCCGGGGCAGTTTGGGCAATTGCTGGCGGACTTGCGGCGCCTGGACGGCGTTGGTAATGATGTAAATGTTTTTAAGAGGAACCAGCGGCAGCACGCGATCGACGGCCTGCTGGAGAAACGAGCGTTTGCCGATCAGGGTGACGAGTTGCTTGGGCGTCCGTTCCCGGCTGACCGGCCAGAAGCGTTCGCCGCGGCCTCCTGCCATGATGATGACGTAACGATCTTGCTCAGGCGTTTTCATTTTTCTCCATCGGTTAATTCTTGACTGCACTTAACAACGACTCGGTGAAGCGGGCCACTTCCATGACCATGTCCCCATTTTTGCCATGCTGCGCGATTTGATTGACAATGGCGCTGCCCACCACCACCGCCTCGGCGCAGGCCGCCACGGTTTTGGCCTGGTCCGGTGTCGAAATGCCAAATCCGACCGCGATGGGCAAGGCAGTGTGTGCGCGAATTTTGGCGGTCATTTCCCCAATTCCTTGGGAAACTTTCTGTTGCATGCCGGTGACCCCTTCCCGCGACACGTAATAAATAAAACCCGTGCCGCGTTTGACGATCAGTTCGATGCGTTTGTCAGGGGTGGTTGGTGCGACGAGGTAAATGACGCAAAGCCCAGCCGTGGCCATGAGCGTTTCGTAATTCTCCGATTCTTCCGGCGGCAGGTCCAGCGCCAAAAGGCCATCCACGCCCGCTTGGGCAGCATTGTTAATGAACTTTTCCAGACCATGCCGGTGCATCAGATTAAAATAAATATAGAGGACAATCGGGATTTGGGATTGTTTGCGGATGGCGGCGACCGTTTCCAACACTTTGGCCGGAGTTGTGCCGGATTCCAGGCCGCGCTGGGCGGCCAGTTGGTTGACCAGGCCGTCCGCCAGCGGATCGCTGAAGGGAACGCCCAACTCAAGGACATCGACGCCAATGCGGTCAAAGGCCAGCGCCAATTGTCGCGTGGCTTCGAGGCTGGGATCGCCGGACCCGATGTAAACAATAAAGCCCTTCTGCGCCTTTTGTTTCAACCGGGCAAATCGTTCCACAATGCGATTCATTGTGTCCTTGGGGCGCGGCTTGGCCGCTTACTTGTGCGGATGACGGCGCTTGACGTGGAGTTGCGCCACGGATTGCGCGAGCGCTGCGTTGACGAGAATGGTTTCCGCCTCATCGATTTTCTGCGCCAGGCGCGCTTCGGCCTGTCGCTTCGCTTCCTCGGCTTTGGCTTCGTCGATTTCGTCAGAACGAATGGCCATGTCCGTCAATATGGCGATCCTTTCCGCCGTGATTTCAACAAACCCTTCGCCCACGGCCAAAAACGTGTCCTGACCGTCCTTGCGCACGATAATTTCGCCGGGGACCAATTGCGTCATCAGCGGGACGTGCTGGGGATAAACGCCCATTTCGCCTTCGACACCCGGCAGCGTGACCATTTCGACGTCGTCGGAATAAGTTCTGGCCTCCGGGGTGACAATTTCGAGTTTGAGCGTATTAGCCATTTCAAGCCTCTTTAATTTCGTCGATGCCGCCCTTCATGTAGAAGTTTTGTTCGCCAACTTCGTCATGTTTGCCCTCCAAAATTTCCTTGAAGCCGCGTACGGTCTCGGCCACGGGCACTTGCTTGCCTTCGCGGCCGGTGAAAACTTGCGCGACCGTAAACGGCTGGCTCAGGAAACGCTGAATCTTGCGGGCGCGAAAGACCGTCGTCTTGTCCTCCGGGGAAAGTTCGTCCATGCCCAGGATGGCGATGATGTCCTGCAAGTCCTTGTAGCGTTGCAGCACTTTTTGCACGCCGCGCGCCACGTCGTAATGTTCCTGGCCGACAATGTCCGGCGTGAGGGCGCGGGAATTGGAGGAGAGTGGATCGACCGCCGGGAAAATCCCCAATTCCGCAATGGAACGCTCCAGCACGATGGTGGCGTCCAGGTGCGCGAAGGTGGTGGCCGGCGCGGGGTCGGTCAAGTCATCCGCCGGCACATAGACGGCTTGGAACGAAGTGATCGAACCTTTTTTGGTGGACGTGATGCGTTCCTGCAAATCGCCCATTTCCGCGGCCAGCGTCGGCTGATAACCAACGGCGCTAGGCGTGCGGCCCAACAAGGCCGAAACTTCCGAACCCGCCTGGGAGAAGCGGAAAATGTTGTCAATAAACAATAACACGTCCTGGTTCTTTTCATCGCGAAAATATTCGGTCACAGCCAGCGCGGACAGCGCGACGCGGAGACGCGCTCCGGGCGGCTCGTTCATCTGGCCATAGACGAGGCCGATTTTTGAACCGGGCTTGATGATGGGCAGACCGTTCGGCCCTTTTTTCGGATGGCCTTTTTCGTCTTCTTCGACCTTGATGACCTTGGCTTCGATCATTTCGTTGTAAAGATCGTTGCCTTCGCGGGTGCGTTCACCGACACCGGCGAACATGGAAACGCCGCCGTGCAACTTCGCGATGTTGTTGATGAGTTCCATGATGACGACAGTCTTGCCGACGCCAGCGCCGCCGAATGCGCCGACTTTGCCGCCTTTCAAAAACGGGCAAATCAAATCAATGACCTTGATGCCGGTGGTCAAAACCTGCGGGTTGGTGGATTGATCGATCAAGGGCGGGGCGGCGCGATGGATTGGCAAATACTTGTCGGCCTTGACCGGGCCTTGTTCGTCCACGGGATCGCCGGTGACATTGAACACCCGGCCCATCACGGCTTCGCCGACGGGCATGGAAATGGGCGCGCCGCTGTCACTGACTTCGAGGCCGCGCTTGAGGCCTTCGGTGCTGGACATGGCCACGGCGCGGACCCAGTTGTCGCCCAGGTGCTGTTGCACTTCGAGCGTGAGTTTCGTATTGCCGTGACCGGGCACGTCGAAATCGACCGTCACGGCGTTATAAATGTGGGGGAGGCTGCCGGGGAACTCAATATCCACCACGGGCCCGATCACCTGGACAATTTTGCCTTTATTCATGTTAAGTAGTCAGCTCGGTATTCCTAAAAGAGCGGCGAATCTACGCGTTTTGGGGCCAACATGTCAAGACCTTGGCAGAGGATTTTTAACCACCGATGGACCCAGATTAACACGGATAAAAACATAATTTTAACTGCGACTGACTGCGACGCACTGCGACTGGGTCGGACTTTCGGGTGTTCGGTCGAGCCTGTGCGACTAGTTTGACCCACTTTGACTGAGTATGACCCATCTTCGCCGCAGCGGCTACGGCGGGCGAGCCGGCTCGAACCATGATTATGTTGCAAGTCATTCATTGTAAGCAGTTAGCATCAAACCAAGGTGGGGTGAGGTTCTGCCGAACCCCGACAGGATCGGTTTGACTCGGTTTGACCGGACAAGCGGGCAAATTTAACCACGAAGCGCACGAAGTTCACGAAGAAAATTTGACTGTCGCAATGGCATATCGGCTCACCACTGGCCGCCAGCCACTTTTCCTTCCTTCATAATTCATACTTCTTAATTTTCTTTGACTAAATGTATTCACTAACTATTCAATAATCACATAAGTTTTTTAATTATTTTTCCTGAAAACGGCCTTGTTTGGCGAAAGGAGCATTTAACAGGTTGCGCGGCAAAGATTTAGGAATTTCAACGCAAAGTCGCGAAGACGCCAAGGCGCAAGGAAAACGAGAATCCGATTGCGGCTTAGCGGCTTTGCGTTTGTGTCACCGGGCGGTTGAAAACCGGCCACCTGAGGTGACCTGTTCATATCAGATTTTTTGATCCAAGCAAGGGACTTTTCAATTACTTTATACCAGTGAGCCCGGCGTCGCTTCCAGCGACCGTATTCGGTCTTGCCTCGGGAAGCCGGATTCCGAATTTGTAGCCCACGAACAGTCGCATGGTGTTCCAAGCCTCATCACTACTGGCATCTTTCGAATCATTCTTTTTGTTGATCGTTCGATGCTCGAAATGGAATCGCCGCTCGTTTGGATGATACGATACCAGAAGAACATTGTCGTCCTTGTATAGCTCCTCCTCAGTTGAGATGAGCAAATTCCCGCCCATCGTTTGAGTGGCTTGCAGTTCAGAAGATGCACAGGCGTGCAGGTCGTAAACCAATCGACGCATCGGTTCGTAATCGGGGTTAACCGAGATGAAGCAGTCGAAATCGTGTAGAACCTCGGGCCATGGCATTGTCCTGCCTGCTCGAAAGCGGACTTTCTTTGATGGTCGTTGGCCTTTCACCATGCGGCCAGTATAATCAATCGGCGGCGAAAATCGAGCGTTCTCCATAATCGTGATCAGCGAGGCAAAACGAGCCGGGGCCGAACCGCGAGGTTCAGCCCAGCGCCTCCGCCAGTTTCATCATGTATTCGTTCGGGGCGAGTTTGTGGGCCTGAGACAAGACCTCAATGGCATTGGAAGTTAATTGGCACTCTCCATTTTCAATTCTGCGAAGCTGCTTCTCGCTTATCCCTGAGATGGCACTGGATTTGAGTCCCGCCAGTTCACGAATTTTTTGCACTGCTTTGCCGTAGCGATTGTTAAACTCCCGGCTCTCTTGAAAGGCCTTGAGAGCTGCCTCGGGATTCACCAGTTGTTGCAACTGCGCCCAGCCGAGATGAGCGTCGAATTCAGGCCAGTAAATAAACGAGCCATCCTCATCTATTTCGAATTTTTGAATCTTGGAAGAATCCCCTTTTGCGAATTCTGGAATTTTTGTAATCGGAACTTCCAAGCGATCGAAATTTGGAGAAATAAGATGCAGAACCCCGTCCTCAATTCTGGCGTCGAGAATACGCCCCGGTTGGAGCGTTGAAATTATTTCGGGATCCGGCATAAATTCGTCAGTCCACCCCTGTGCCGCGCATTTTCGTGAACGCGCCGACCTGCATGCTTGCGTAAATGCTGTCCGATTGTTGGGACCTTCGCAGATATTCTGTCATGTAGCATCTGTCCCGGCGAGGGAGTATTTCACAGCTTCAAACGAAAACCAACCCGGTTCAGCCCCGTTGACAGGCACAGGATCACCACGGCGCATGTGGCGGAGCGGATGATGGCGTGGGGGAGGGTGGGTTGGGCTAGGCTGTCATACCAGGGGTCCAGTCCGGTTACGGCAAGGACGGACGGCAGGCTTTCAGAGATTAAATAGGGCAGCAAAACGTTTTGGCCGGCGATGGCTAGCGGCTTGGCAATGATGCCTATCGAATGGACGTCTGAGATGAAATAGAAAACCAGCCACAAGGCGGCGGTGATGGCACATCCCCAAAGGCACCATGACGGCGTCCCATTGTCCTTGCTGATGCCATAGAGGCCGTTGAGCAACAATGCGGCGGCGGCGCATCCGGCGGTCAGCAACAAAGCGAACCGGACGCGCGGCCAGATTTCGCCCGCACCGGTCGAAAGCAGCATTGTTCCCAGCAGCAAACCAGTCGCGGCGATGGCCGCGCGCGAGCCGAGTGCTATGCCGATGTTCACATGCTTCGCAATCCACAGACCGTCGAACATTCCCAACTTGTTTGCGGGATAGAGGCACATCATCAAGACCGTGCAGCCCAGTATTGCCGTGAGGTTGGTGCGAAAAATCAGAAATACCACCGCGCTCATCAAGTAGGCCCAGCCGATGTAGCCCAGTATCCCATACCAAATATGGTGGATGTAGAAAGGCGAGAGGGTGATCATCGGATGACCGTTTTTGTTTCGGAACGCAAAGGCGAGGTATGCCAGTCCGGCAAATCCGGCCAGACGCAGTATCATCGAAATGACCCGAAATGTTTTCTTGCGCTGGTCTGACGGTGCGGACCGGCCGGACGGGGAGATGGAGCAGAACCCAAAAATGGCGCAGAGAAACATTAGCGTTGACCATAACGGGCCGGACCAGCCCATTTTTTCGGTGCTGGGCGTTCCGTTGACCATGAGGATGCCGATGAACAGCAACGACAGGGTTCGAACCGCCACATGCGAGAATGTCCGCCGGCGAGGTTCGCCCTTGTTGATCCGCCCACCAAGGGCAAATGGTATTGACATCCCTACAATGAACAGGAACGCCGGAAAGACCACGTCAACGAACGTCATGCCATTCTCGCCGCGATAATGCTTCATCCACGCCGGCACGACGTCACCCGACACGTCCCCCAGATCATTGACAAAGATCATGACCAGTATCACCAGGCCGCGCAGCGCGTCGATGGAAATGATGCGTGCGGAGGCCGCTTTCGCAATGCTGCTTTCAACTCGCGCCGTTTCGTTGATGGCAGATGGCATTCTGGGGAGGTTGTAGCAGAGAGCGATTCGTGGCGCGAGCGGGATTTCCGCGCTGGCCTCGACTTTCGCCGCGGGCCGGGCATATTTTTGGATATGGCGCAAATTTAACGCTGTGGCATTTGCTCGTTGAATCTTTTCTCGAAATGTCGTATGCTCATCAACGTGCCAATCACGCTGGATCAAATTGTTGAGGAAGCCCGCCACTGGCCGCCGGAGAAGGTCGGCGAATTAGTGGGGCGTCTGACGGAAGATTTGCACAGTGGCGACCCGGAAACCGAGATTGCCTGGCAAACCGAGATCGCCCGCCGCCTCGAGGAAATCCACAGTGGCAAGGTCCAGGGTCTCCCGGGCGAGGAAGTATCCGCTCGCGTCCGCAAAATTGTCGGACGGTGAAGCCTTATGCCTTTCATCCCCAAGCCAGCTTGGAATACGAGGAGGCAGCCAAATATTATACAGCAATCAGACCTGAACTTGGGGGACGGTATTATGAGGAAATCGAACGGCTCGTCCATGAAGTGCGCCGCCAGCCCAACCGCTACTTCCGGTTCAGTCCGCCTGCCCAACGCGCACTGGCCCAAAAATTCCCCTATTCGGTAGTTTACCTCGACCAACCGGACCGCGTGTGGATTGTCGCGGTGATGCACGGCAAACGCCGGCCGGGCTATTGGCGCGAACGATTGTAAATCCACTTTCACCAGTGCGGCAAAACGAATAGCCTGATTAAATGATGCAGAAATTAACGCTAGGGCATTCGCCCGATCCCGATGATGCTTTCATGTTCTATGCCCTGGCCAAGGATTTGATTCCCACCCAGGGCTTTCAGTTCGAGCACATTTTGCAGGACATCCAAACCCTCAACCAACGGGCCACCCGAGGCGAGTTGGATATTACGGCGATCAGCATTCATGCTTATGCGTATGTCAGCGGGCAGTATGCCTTGCTGCCGAGCGGGGCGAGCATGGGAGATGGTTACGGGCCGATGGTCGTGGCCAAAAAAACTTTTAGCCGGGCTGAGCTGGCTCGAACAAAAATTGCGGTGCCGGGAACCATGACCAGCGCTTTTCTGGCGTTGCAACTCTGGCTGCAATTGCCGGCGGAGAAAATTGATTATGTCGTCGTTCCTTTTGACAGGATTTTCCAGGCCGTCCATTCCGGGGAGGCGGAGGCCGGCTTGATCATACATGAAGGGCAATTGACGTGGCAGAAGGAGGGCCTGACCGTTTGCCAGGACCTGGGCGCGTGGTGGAAAAAGGAAAATGACGGATTGCCGCTGCCCCTGGGCGGGAATGTGATTCACAAGCGGTTCCCGCCGGCAACGCGCTCAATTATTTCCCGGATTCTGACCAACAGCATCCAGTTCAGCCTTGACCACCGGGCCGAGGCCGTGGCCCACGCCTTGCAGTACGCCCGGGACATGGGACGAAACCTGGCTGATCAATTCGTCGGCATGTATGTCAATCATTGGACGTTGGACTACGGCGAGAAGGGACGCGCCGCCATTGAACGTTTTCTCGGTGAGGCTTACGACCGGGGACTGATCCCAGGCCGGCCGGAATTGGAATTTGTCCAATAGGCCCAGTTTTAGGCAACCGTTGCGGTAGTACTCCTTTTCGTATTGGGTCAATTCCAAGATCAACTTTTTGAGGTCGATGCCTTTGGGGACGATGATTTCCGTCCAGTGCGGACGCTTGGGCATTTTATCAATTGCTTCAAAGAGGGCGATGGCGCCGTCGGTGGCCAAAGAGCAACTCAGGGCGTCTGACACGCCGTATTTGACGGACGCTTCCCATTCCGCCGGTTTTAAAAGATCATTGATGGGGACGGCTTTTTTGCCGGGGCCGAACATCTTAGTGGCGTATTTGTCGAAGTGGCCCAGATAGTGGTGGGAGAAATTAATGGCCACCATCAAGCCGACCATCTGGTTGAAATAACTGGCTTGTTCGTTGAGGATATCCTCCTTCCAAAAACGTTCGTCAACAATGGGCGGCGGCTGGGCGGTGAAATTGTCACCAGCCACTCGCGTAAGCTCCTGCACGTATTTATCGAAGAAGCCCGGACGAAGCCGTTCAATGGCCTTGGCGTGGGAAAGGTGATTGACCAAGTCAATGAATCCGGCCGAGATGGAGACCTGGCGCAAGGCTTTATCTTCACTCGTGCTGCATATGGGCATAATCTGCGGGACATCCTGAGGCTGCAAGGCAATCGGTTGGGCCGCCAATTGATTGCCGTATTTTGCCGGCAACGCATCATAGAGGTCACCGCCCCGTTCCAACGCGACGCGAAAGCCGCTGGGGTAGGTCCGCTGCGATACACAAACATCGCCGGCAGCCGCCGACAAGGCGGTGGCGAGTAAGATGGCTGCAATACTGGTTTTCATTTTGGCACCCCGGTTAAAAGCAAAGTTTGCCCTGAGGTCCGGACGGCTTCCAACTTTTGTCTGGTCCGGGACTTTGCTTCCTTGCATCGACAGAGCCTTACAACGACAAGTCGGAAAGTAACCCGAAACGTCCGTAAAAGGCAAGAACAAAATTTTGTCCAATGTGTCAAAATCACGCCAAAATCGGGCCTAAGGCGAGAGTTGCCGAAGCGCCGAAACAATGCGATAAGAGCGGGATGCAATATCGGCGTTTTGGTCGAACGGAGCTGGCCATGCCTGTCATTTCCTGCGGGGGGATGCGGTATCAACACAAATGGCAGGATGTTCCTCCGGAGGAAATCCCGGCGGCCAACCAGGCCAACCTGGAGGCCACGATTCATCGCGCCGTGGCGCTTGGCATCAATCATATCGAAACCGCCCGGGGTTACGGGACATCGGAAATGCAACTGGGCCGTGTCGTGCCAACGTTGCCGCGTGAAAAGATTATCGTTCAAACCAAGATCGCGCCGCAGGCGGATGCCGGTGAGTTCCTCAAAATCTTCGATAAGTCTATGGGCTACCTGCGACTCGATTTCGTCGATTTGCTGGCCATCCACGGCATTAACAATCGTCAGCTATTGGATTGGGCTTTAAAGAAAAACGGCTGCGTGGCGGCGGCCCGGCGTTTGCAAAAAGAGGGGCGGATTCGCTTCCTCGGCTTTTCGACCCATGCGACTACGGACGTGATTTTGGAGACGGTCAAATCCGGCGAATTTGATTACGTGAATCTGCATTGGTATTTCGTCAATCCCCTCAACTGGCCGGCCATCGCGGCGGCGCGGCAAAAGGACATGGGGGTGTTCATCATCAGCCCGAATGACAAAGGTGGAAAACTTTATGAGCCGCCGCCCAAGATGGTCGAGTTGTGCGCGCCGCTATCGCCCATGCAATTCAACGATCTTTACTGCCTGGCGCGGCCGGAGGTGCATACGCTCAGTTGCGGGGCGTCGCGACCGGAGGATTTCGAGCCGCATGTGCGCGCCCTGGATTATTACGACAAGATTCGCGAGACCATCGGGCCGATTGAGCGCCGGCTCCGGGCCGAAATGGAGCGCGTGTTAGGCGCTGATTGGTGCAACGATTGGAGCAAGGGCGTGCCCGAATATCTCGACATTCCGGGCGAGGTGAATGTTTCGGAAATCCTGCGCCTTTGGACCTACTCAAAATCCCTCGACCTCGTCGCCTGGGGAAAAATGCGCTACAACTTGCTGGGGCAGGGGGACCACTGGTTCCCGGGCAAAAATGCGGCAAAAGTTGATGCGGAAAAATTGCGGTTAGCGCTGGACAAAAGCCCCTTCGCCCAGCGCGTTCCGGACATTTTGGCGGAAGCGCACTCGATGCTTTTCGACAAGCCCAAAGAGCGCTTGAGCAAGAGCGATTAATTCCCAGACTTCATCAACACACCGCGCAACGAATGGGGCGGAAGGGTGATGGTTGTGCCGCCGATGGTCTTGCGGCGCGACTCTGCGGTGGAATTGTACAGAATGGCTTCACCGTTGGCCAGCAGCGTGGCGTAAACGCCATCCCAATCAGCGTCTAGCTCCATCGCATCCTTCTTGGTGGCGTCCAGCTTGGAGAGATTGTACGTGACATCGCGCACGAGTTCGTTGAACACCGGCTGCTCGGAGTTGCCGGCGACAATGACCCATCCCTTGCCGTGTGGCACGGCCCAAATCGCGGGCCGGTTTTTCACCGTCGCGAGCACCGTTGCATTTTTGTCAATCCTGATGACCGTGGCGCCCGTCCGGTTGCCGGCATGGGAGGACAGGTGATGCAGGAAGACCGGATCTTTGATTTCGAGCGGTCCGCCGTTTTGGATTGAACTGGTCCCGGCCAATCCCAGCAAAGCGGAACTTAAACTCGTCCGACCTTCCACGGTTTCCGGCGGCTCAATGCCCCAGTAAACGAGCACGCCCCCTTTCTTGATCCATGCAGCGATGGCTTGTAATGTGCGCTCCTCAATGAAACGGCCCTCGACCCAAACGAGCGCGCGGTAACGCTGCAGGGCGCCATCGGCGGTCAACTCCTCGTCCACCATGTCAAAATCCATCACGTCGCGCAGTTGCGCGCCCACGGCCTGGAGGCGGCGCGGAAAATCAATGTCCGGGCGCAGACGGTGATCGGTAGTGGGAAAAAAGAGGGCGACGTCCGTCACGGGTTTCTCGCGCGTGAAAAAATTCGTATATTCACGAAAGACATTCGCATTATTGACTGGATTGGCGCCCCAGTCCCAAAAGCCGAAATTGCCGCACGAGAGGGCCTCCATGATCCGGCTCACTTCGCCGTCGGGCGTGATGCTGCCGGGTGGTTCCAGCCAGTGCGGCACGCCGTAAATTTTGCACGGAGTGGCGATGCGTTTAATCATTCCGGCGTAGGCTTCCGGGAAAGGCGCATAACCGCCGTGGGTCGAGCGCACATGCACCGCGAATTGGCGCGCGATTTTTGGCAGCGCCGTTGTGTCCTGACCGTACATGATATTTTCGTTGCCGCCGCCGACGGGAATTTCGAGCAGGGACGTCGGAAAGTTATGGCGGGCAATTCGGCAGACCTCGCCGGTAAATCGCGTCATGCTGTCGTAATACCACTGAATGAAATCCAACCAGTAACGGCGTCCTTCCGGCGTGTCCGCGATGAGGGCGCCGGCTTGATAGGCGGTGGGTGGATAATCCACTTCAGCGAAGTCTTTGAAATGCGTTCCCCATGCGGCGTTGAGTTTGGCCAGGGGGCCGTATTTGCTGCGGACCCGCTGGCGGAAATCATTTCGGGCATAATCGTCGCCGCACCAGAAATCGGCCAGCCCTGTGCCGTTGTCGCCGAAATATTTCTTTTCAGCGGGATGCCAGCCCATGGGAAAAATCGTTTCGCCGAAATCGCCGTGGATGCCGAGATAAATGGCGTAGAGCTTGTCATTGCCGTGCCCGTAATGCTGGGCGAGCGCGGAGTAGCAATGCTCAAACCAGGGCACGATATCGGGACTCCAGATCGACATCGCTGCGAGCTTGCGATTCGACCGCAGCCCAATCGAGGGGACGAATTTTGCGTTCTTGCGATACCATTCAGGCGGCCAATGAAAATGCGGGAAATACTGCCATTTCATCCCAGCCCGTTGCATCGCCGCCAAGCCGGCATCGGCGTTCGTCCAGTCCCAATGGCCCGGCTCCGGTTCGTTGACGGTGAGATGATCGGAATCGGTTTGCGCATGAGAAAAGCCCAGGGATTTGACCAGGTCATTTTCCGACGGGCTCATGACACTTGTGCCCAGCAACATTGGCGGCCCGGGTTTTCCAGCCCGCGGCACGGCATCGTTTGTTTGGGCAGACGCCGCCAAAACCACGGCCATCCCGCAGACGGCCAGCAATTCTCTCATAAATGGCAAAATCGGAAGATGGCGACCCTAAGGGGAATCGAACCCCTGCTACCGCCGTGAAAGGGCAGTGTCCTAACCGCTAGACGATAGGGTCGTCGAGCGAAAGAATATAGGCTGCCCCGCCGGCATGTCACGCGAATTAATTTTGTTGCCACAATTCACCGCGCCACGCCGACTTTGGCGGCGGTTTCAGGGGCGATTTTGTTCAAGGCGATCGCGGCCATTTTTCGGACCGTCGGGTCGGAATCCTGCAACGTATTGACAATCACCGGGACCACCACGTCAGCTTGCTCGGGATAAAACTGGAGCGCGACCAGACCGTTGTTCCGTACACTGGGAGTTGTGCTCTGCAAGGCGCGGAGGAATTCGGGAAGCAGCGGAGCTTTCTCCTTTTCGTTCATGACGGGAAGGAGGGTTTCAAAGCAGGCGAGCACATTCGCGCGTACGTCGTCGGTCTTTTCGGTCTGAAGGGAATGGAGGAGTTCTGGGGGAACAGCGCCTTTGGCATAATCCTGCCAGTTGGCGAGGGGATTAGCGGTACCTATACGGGCGGCATCCGCCCGTGAAATTGAGGCGGCATTAATCTCGTGGCAGAGGAGGTCGGCAGCGCCCATGCGGGTGGTCCGGTCGTTTGTGGAAGATTGCAAGGCCCGCGTCAGCATTCGGACGCCTTTTGGGCCGAGAGAAAGCCAGCGTTTGGTCTGATCGTCATCTCCGTTATAAACAATGCTTTTAATCCATTCGGTTTCTGACTTTCCCTGGATGAGGCGATCTTTTTGCACAACAACGACAGAAATGCTGGACGCTAAAACGACGGTTGTTGCCACGACGACTGCGGTTGACATTTTTGTCCATGCCATAATTTTCAATGCTCCTTTTGCGAGGGTTAATGTGGAAGCCGTGACGGACGATCCTTTGGCGGCGGCTATAGCAGCGATTGATAATCCGGCCGGTGCGGCTTGCACGGAGTTGGCCGTCAGGGCCGCGCCGAGCGTCACTGCCGTCAGCGTCACGCCGCGTCTGAGGAAAAATTTTCGCAATTTTTCCAGGGCGCGGGTGATGCGCTTGCGGGCGGCTTCTTCGTTCAGGGAAAGGGCTGCGCCGACTTGGGCCAAACTTTGCTGCTCGAAAAAGCGCAGGAGCACGGCCCGGCGGTCGGTGTCGTTGAGGTTTGCCATTGCTTCGTCCAGGAGCGGGGCGACGTGTTGCCACGGGGCTTCGTCCGGCGTATCCAAGTTGAGAAGGGAAGATTGCATGTGGGCCTCGTGTTGGTGTTGTCGGCGGCGGGCGGCGGCGCGTCGTTCCACCGATGCGGCGTAGCGCGTTGCCTTAAAGAGCCAGCCGATGAGAAAGGTGTCCGCTCGCAAGCGTGGTGCCTTGCGGGCGAGGACGATGAATACTGCCTGGGTGATTTCCCGGGCCAGATGCGGATCGCCTACCTGACGCAAGGCGGCGGAATAGACGAGGTTGACACGCCGCGCTACGAGCGTCTCGAAAGCCGCTTCGGAGTGGCGCGTGGCATATTCCCGCACCAACGTCATGTCATCCATTGTCTCCATTCACCTGCTCACGTCCGCCCAAGCTTAAACCGGACAAACTATTTTGGAAAAACTTCATGGCGGGAGATATTGACCAATCCTGCTTGGGACGAGTAAACGTTAGGCCATATATATGACCGGTCCGGCAGATTCCGAGCCCCCGCCCGCCACCTCTGCAACGCCCGCGCCGCCGCGTTTGCGCCGGGTGCTCGGGTTGTGGGATCTTGTCTTTTATGGCATCGTGCTGATTCAACCATTGGGAGGAGTGGGAATTTTTGGTTGGGCCAATAAAGATTCGCTTGGCCACGTTACAACCGCGATGCTCATCGCATTGGTGGCGATGATGCTGACGGCGCTCAGTTACGGGCGCATGGCCGGCCTTTATCCAGTGGCAGGATCCGCTTATACTTACGTGGGCCGCGGTTTGAACCCGCATCTTGGATTTATCGCCGGGTGGACGATGTTCTTCGATTATCTGGTGATTCCCGTTTTGAGCGTGGTGTACGGCGCCATCAGCGTGCAGCAATTACTGGATGATGTGCTTCCGGGTGTTACACAAAAAATGATTTCGCATTTGGGCTTCGCGGTGGAACCGCAGCACGCATGGATCGTTTTGTTTGTCGTGGTATCAACGGTGTTGAACGTTCGCGGAATCAAATGGACGGCGCATGCGAATTACATTCTGACGGCGGTGATGTTTGTTGTCATCGCAATTTTCGTTGTGGATGCGATGCGTTTCCTCGGCTGGGGAGGCATTTTTTCAACGGCCCCATTTTACAACCCGCATACATTCAACCTGTCCGGCCTTGGGACAGCCACGTCTCTTGCGGCGGTGACTTATGTCGGGTTCGATGGCATTACGACTCTGGCGGAGGATGTTCGCGAACCGAAGCGCACCGTTCCCTTCGCCATCATGCTGGTCTGCGTCGTCATTGGCATTTGCGCCCTGCTGCAAACCTATTTTGGGCAACTGGTCTGGCCGGACTACAACACCTATAAGGACCTGGACACCGCCTTTTATGACGTCTGCAAAATGGTCGGCGGAAAATTTCTATTTGACTCCATTATTTTAACCATGGCGGTTGCTTCGCTGGGCACAACGCTGACCGGGCAGGTGGGCGCGGCCCGCATTCTTTTCGGCATGGGGCGGGATAACGCATTGCCGCGTTTTTTTGCCCGGCTGGACCGCCGCAATAATCCGGTTCTCAATATCTGCCTCATTGGGGCGGTGGTCATGGCTGCGGCGCTCCTGTTGAAGTATGAGGGCGCTGTGGAATTGGTTAACTTTGGCGCGTTCCTCGCTTTTATGGGCGTGAACGCGGCGGTCATTCGCGAGTTTTTCTTTCGCCCGCCACCCGGTCACAAGCGCAACTGGTTTTATGACCTGGTCATTCCGGCCCTGGCGTTTTTGTTTTGCCTTTGGATCTGGTGGATGCTCAAGCCCGCGGCCAAAATTGTGGGCGGCATTTGGTGCGGCCTTGGCTTGATCTATACCGGCATCAAGACTCGCGGCTTCACCCGGCAGCCAGTGATGCTGGATTTGAGCGGGTCGTAATCCGCCGGAGGATGAAATAAACCACGGGTGTCGCGATGAGTGACAGCAGCACGGAGATGCACAACGCGCCAATGACCGCAATGGCGAGAGGGCGCAGCATCTCGGCGCCCGAACCGATGCCCCACGCCAGCGGCAGCATGCCCAGCGCCGCGGCGCAGGAGGTCATCAGCACCGGACGCAACCGGCGATGGCCCGAACGTAGCAGCGCCTCCACCAACTCCACGCCCTCCGATTCCATCTGCTGGACAAAATCCAGCATGAGAATTCCATTTTTGGCGACAATTCCCACCCCAATGATCGCGCCCAAAAATGAAACAATGTTCAGCGTCGTTCCCGTAATCCACAACGCCACCACTGTACCAAACATAGCTAGAATCGCGCCGAAGACAATCGACACCGGTTCATTGAAAGAGCGGAATTCAATTAACAGTACGGTGAAGACCAGCAGGATGGCGGCAAGCAAAACGATTATCAGGTTGTGGAACGCCTCCTGTTGTTGCTGATAAAGCCCGCCGTATTCGACCGTACCCGGTGGCAGCCACGCCGCTTGGCTCAATTTGGCTTGAATCTCCTTCATCGCGCTGCCGAGGTCGCGCCCTTCGAGGCGACCGGAGACGATGATATCTTGCCGCAAATCATCCCGGTCCAATTCCACCTCGCTCGGTTCCTCGTTTACGTCCGCGACTTGCGCGAGTCGGACAACCGTGCCGCCCGCCGCACGCAACGGCAAGTCGCGCAACGCGGCGACATGATCGACGCTCGAAGGATTGGCCATGACGCGGATATTGACGATGCGGTCGCCTTCCAGCACATACGATGCGGTCTGCCCGAGCAAGGCAGTATTTACCGCGATGGCGATGTCCTGAACACTAAAGCCGAACCGCGCGGCATCGGCAGGCCGCACCCGGAAATTGATGGAAGGGCCGGTTTCCATCAGGCCATCGAACGTGTCCACAATCCCGGGAATCGTTTTGATCTCTGCCTGCACCTGTGGTGCAACTAGTTGCAGCCATTTCAAGTCGGGCGAGAATAATTTGATTTCGACCGGATCGGGTGTCAGTTGCAAATCGCCGATCACGTCGCTCAGGATGCCGGGAAACTCCCAGCGAAACGCGGGAAATTGTTCGTTAAAAGTGTGGCGCAACTCAGTAATGGTTTCCTCAGTGGAGTGTTTGCGATCGGGCCTTAGTTTGACCGCGAAGTCGCCCCGATACGGCTCAGTAATGAACATGCCCAATTCCGCGCCGAGCCGGCGTGAATAGCCTTCGACGTCCGGGTTCGCGGATAAAATCTGCTCGACCTCGTTGAGTTGGCGCGACGTTTCAGTCAGACTCGTGCCGGGAGGCGCATGGAAATCGATGATAAAACCGCCTTCGTCAAACTCGGGCAAAAAGTCGGAATCCAAGTGCCGGTAAATGAACACCGATGCTACAACCAGCCCGGCGCAGGCCAGCAACGCGAGCCAGCGAAAACGCAACGCGGTGCGCAGCGCCCTTTCGTAGATCCGGAAGACACGGCTCAATAGAAATCCCCCATCCATATTTCGTGGCGGCCTGCCTTGCTCCGATTTTTCGCGGGCTCGGATAAACCACATGGCCAGAGACGGAGTGAGGGTCAGAGCCAGGAGCAGTGACGTAAGCAGGGATACAACCATCGTTAATGCCAGCGCCCGGAAAAATACACCCACGATTCCTGTCAAAAACGCCAGCGGAATGAACACGACGACAGGCGTCAGGGTCGAGCCCACCAGGGGACGAAAAATTTCGCTGATGGCTTCCTGAATCCCTTCCAACCGCGGGCGGGAGGCCGCTATTTTCACGGACATCGCCTCCACGACGACGATCGCATCGTCAATCACTAATCCGATGGATGCGGCGATGCCGCCGAGTGTCATCATGTTGAAACTCATGCCAGCCAGTTTCATGGCGACGAGCGTGATCAACACTGTGATTGGAATGGTGAGGATGGCCGTCCACACGCTGCCCCAGTTTTTCAGGAAGAAAAAAAGAATCAGCACGGAAAGAATTATCCCGAAAATGATCGCGTCCCAAACGCTGCTTACGGAATCGCGCACGAAAGTCGATTGGTCGTAAAAAAATGCAAGGTGCATGTCTGGAGGCAGTTCTTGCCTGAGCTGTTGCAATTGCGTTTTCAGCGCGGCGGTGATGTCCAGCGTGCTGCCATCGGCCTGGCTTTGGATGTTCAAGAGCACGGCGGGCCGACCTTGCGCCGTGACGGATCGAAAAACCGGTTCTGCTCCATGTTTGACTAACGCCACGTCCTTGACTTGCACCGGGTGGCTGCCGTGAACCGCAATCACCAGATTTTCAATGTCCGCCGGCGAATGGACACGACCGTCGACTGTCGTCAGGTAAAGATGATAGTTTTCCTCCATCATTCCGGCGGGGGCGAAGAGGTTGTTTTTCGTGAGCGCGTCAGTTACATCCGACAAGCCGACACCTGTGGCCTGCAGTTTTAGCGGGTCAACTACGACGTGATATTCCGGCTCGCGCCCGCCGGTGATTTCGACACGGGCAATACCGGGAATCTGGAGAAAGCGCGGCTTCAATTCGTAATTCGCCGTCTCCCAAAGGGATGTGATGTCGCGATTGGAACTGGTGAGACTAATGCCGAGAATGGGAAACGCCGAAAACGTGACGCGTTCAACTTCTGTAACGGCGGTCGCAGGCAGCTCGCCGCGGATTTGTGCCAGCCGCCCCAGCACATACAATTCAGACTGCCGCATGTCCACTTGCCAATTGAAAAAAACATTAATCTGCGCTGAACCGCGCTTGGTGGCGGACCGCATCGTGATCGCCCCTGGAATTTCCTTCAGAGCCTCCTCGATGGGGCGGGTGACCGTCGCCATCATTTCATCCGCGGGCATGATGCCGTTGTCAACTAACAGCACAACGCGAGGAAAATTGGTCTGCGGAAACACCGACGACGGCGTGTGCAGCGCGCAAAAAACACCGGCCACGCACAATGTCGCCGCGATGAACATGATGGACAGCGCATGCCTCGTGGAAAATCCGCCCCGATGCGAAATGGTGCCGGACTTCATTTGGCGTTGGACGAATTCGCCGGTGTTTCGCCGCTCGAAGCATTTTGGACGCGAATCTTTGTTTTGTCCGGGAGTCCATAAGCGCCCACCGTGACAACAAGGTCGCCGGCTTTGAGTCCCGGCGCTTCTACTTCGCTCCAGCCGCTTTCACGCAGGCCCGTTTGCACCGGTATGAGCGTCGCCACATCGCCTTGGACGAAGGCCACGGTGCTTTTGCCACTTTCATCTGTCACCACGCTTTGGCTCGGGGCCGCCAGGCAATTCGTATGGACCGCCGTCACAATGCGCAATGGGACGAATTGTCCGGGACGCAATCCGGTGTTCGCCGGCAACAACGCGCGAACCAAGACCGTGCTGTTGCTTTTATCGACATCCGGGCTGACAAACCGAAGTTTGGTCCTCACCGGCGGATCGGTCAATACTTCGGCGGGATTGCCGGATTTCAAATTAACCGCGTCGGCCGCCGGAATCTGTGCGTTCAACGCCAGACGGTTCAAGTCCATCACTTCGGCCAGGACCGTCGTCAAATCGACCGCTTGGCCGGGGGTGACGTTGACGTGCGCAGCCGTGCCGGACAAGGGAGCGGTGACGCGCAATAACGCCAGTTGCGCCTCGGCATCCTGCAGATTTTTCAATGAAGTGTTTTGCTGCGCGTATAGAATTTTTTGCCGTTCCACTTGCTGCACCGCATTTTCCAACGTCGTCGTGCCCGAATTCAACTCCATCAGGACATCACCTTTCTCGACGTGCTGACCTTCGACTACGGCGACCCTGGTCACAACGCCCGCAACCGGCGCAGAAAGCAACGCGTCAGCCGACGGCGCGTTGCTGGTGGCGGGCGCAGGTTCAACCGTTCCGTAGCCTTGAACGTAGCGGTGCAGCGTGGCGAGTTTGAGCAGGCCAGTCTGAACCGTCACGAGCGTCGTCGCCGTTTCGTCGCCACCCGAACCGGGCGGCTCGGCATGCGATTTGACAAGCACAAAGACGCCCAGACCGGCCAGCAACACAACGGCAAGAACGCCCATGACAGATTTTAGGTTCATTTCGGAAAAGGTCGGGTTATTCGGTGGAAATATTCTCAACGAGCGCGGAAATGGAATTCTCCGGCCGTTGCAGGGCGTCCTCCAGAGCGCCGAATGCGGTTTGCAGTTTTGCTTCGTTGTCGAGTTGCACCAGAGCAGCATTGCTCAGTTCGAACTGAGCTTCCAGCGAATCAAGTGGGTCCGCTGCGCCGGCCTTGAGTTGCGTCTGGACTGATTTTTGCTGTTGCTCTTGGGCGGCGAGCAATTCATTTCCGGCCTGCAACTGTTCGCGCGCCACGCGAAACCCGGCCACGGCGCGGTCGATTGCACCAATGACTTGCGATTGTAACTGCACGAATTTTGCGGCGGCCAGCTTGCGCCGTGTTTCGGCTTCGGCTATCGGCCCTTGATTTTGGTAGAGGATCGGCAGTTCCAAGGTGACGCCGAGACTCCACTGGCTGTCGCCCGCTTGGCCGGCATTCCATGCGTAACCGGGACCCAGGTGCAGATCGGGGTATTGCCTGGCGACTTGCAGCCGCAAATCAGCTTCCGCCGCCGCGTAATCGGCCAGCCCGGCAAGAATGTCCGCGCGCGACCGCAGGGCAACGCGCCGCGCCTCGGCCGAAGTCAATGTCTTCACGTGGGGCGTCGAAAAGTCAAAATTGAACTCTTTGCCATTCAACGCCGCCTCGCTCAGACCGAGCGCTTCCGCCAGCCGCGAACGGGCGTCACTCTCCGCCGATCGCGCGGTGCTTAGATCAACCAGTGTCTTGCTCAGGGCGATCTGTGCCGTCGTGACTTCAGGCCGGGAAATCTCGCCCGCGCCCACGCGCTGTTGTAACAACTTCAAAATTTGCGTTTGCCCGGCGATTTGCTGTTGTAACAGTCCGACCCGTCGTTCGGCCATTTTGAAGGTGAGCAGGCTGCCGCGGACGCCGCCGCGGATTTGCCACGCGGCGGAAACAAAATTCCAGCGCACGCCCTCCGCAATTTTTTCAGCCTCGGCGATGCGTTTGCCACGTTTCCCGGCGGTTTCAATCGGCAGATCGGAAGTCAAGGGCACGTACCACGGACTGTAATTGCCCGGGATTTGCGTGTCGTAACCGGGCATGACGCTCACCGAAGGGTTTGGCGTTGCCCCGGCGGTTTTCTCACCCGCCACCGCGACGAGCCATTGCCTCCGGGCCACTGTGAGATCGGGATGAAAATAAAACGCCACCAGTGTGAGTTCCTGCAAATCCCAGCTTCTTTGCGGCCAGTTGTTCAATTGGCGGCCGAGATTTTGTTCGAGGAATTTCTTGAGTTCAGCGTCGTCGAGCCGGCGCGACTCCAACTGCGCGGCCGTTGTTTCGGGCGAAATGGGCTGCGGCCGGTAATGCGCGCAACTTACGCACAAGGCGATTCCCAAAATAAGCGGCCAAAATCTCATGTGGTTTTGAGTTCCACCGGTTCGACTGGCGGGCGGTCGAAACCATCCGGCAAACTTGCTGCTGGAGCGGAAAAGCCAGGCATTTTGATTTTCATAAACTGTTCGTATTAAGCGCGAATTGATGATTATTGAAACTTCAAGCCCAACCATTAAACAACATCTAAATGAATGCTTCATGTGCCAAACATGACAATTCTGTCATTTATATCGCGAATTTTGCCAGTGCATTTCAGAACAGTCCGCCCGTAATGGTCCAATATGCCACATTTTGACTTGATCTTCGGACGCAGCGACATACGATACGCCCGCTTTCACCGGGGAAATTTGGGGATGAAAAACGAAACTGACGCAGTTTAATGGCTTTACGCAATCAACTCGAAACATCGGGCTCATGGCTTTTTAGGTACCGGAGTTATCTGCCGCTGGCCATTCTGCCTATTTTCTTCATTTGCCTCGCTTCCTCCAGCTATCTGGACCACAGCCATGAAATCAATGAATTTTGGCAGGCGGCGTGCATGGTCGTATCGTTTTTCGGGCTGGGTCTAAGGATGATAGTTGTGGGACGCGCACCCCTCGGAACGTCGGGTCGCAACACCCGCGAACAAGCCGCCAACACCCTCACGACCACCGGGATGTATTCCGTCGTTCGTCATCCGCTCTATTTGGCAAATTATATCATTATCATCGGCTTCGTGATGGAGTTTCATGTCTGGTGGCTGGTGTTGCTGATCACTTGCATGTACGCGCTGTACTACGAGCGCATTATGCTGGCGGAAGAAGCTTTCCTGCGCACGCGATTTGGCGAGGTGTTTGAACAATGGGCGGCAGTCACACCCGCATTTATTCCGAGATTCCGCGGCTGGAAATCCTCCGCGATCCCGTTCTGCTGGCGAACGGTGTTGCAACGCGAATACAACGCATTTTTCCTGATTATTGCGGTGTTTTTCCTGCTGGATTTGATTGGCGATTCCATCACCGAAAGACGTCTCAAGATCGATCCGATATGGTTTGCCATTTTCGTTGTCGGGTTCGTGATTTTTGCCACCTTGCGCACCCTCAAGAAACGCACGCATCTGTTGACCGTAGAGGGGAGATAGGGAAATACCGCGGGCGGCTTATTTGTGAAAACTTCCGCCTTGACGATTCCCGGCAACTGGATTGCAGTGGCGTTAGGAAAACTAACACGAAAATAAAATGAACACACAACTCGCAAGCCAGGGCGGCCCCAAGGCCGTCACCAACAAATTGCAGGGCTGGCCGCAATTCGATGACAACGCCGTCAACTCCGTCACCGCCGTCTTGCGTTCCGGCAAGGTCAATTACTGGACGGGCAAGCAGGGCATGGAATTTGAAAAGAAATTCGCCGAATGGCAGGGCAGCCGTTACGCCATCAGCGTCGCCACCGGCACGGCGGCACTGCATGTGGGCTTGGCGTCACTGGGCATCGGCCCCGGCGACGAAGTCATCGTGCCAAGTTACACCTTCATTGCCACTAGCTTTTCGGTGGTACAGGCTGGGGCCATTCCGCGCTTTGCCGATGTCAACATTGAAGACCATTGCCTCAGCGTCGAGTCCGCGGAAAAACTTGTCAACAAACGGACCAAGGCGGTTATGCCCGTCCATCTTTACGGCAATGTGTGCGATATGGATAAAATCCGGGCCTTTGCCAAAAAGCACAAGTTATTCGTGATCGAAGACAATGCGGAAGCGTTTGGCGGCGAGTACAAGGGCAAAAAAACCGGCACTCTCAGCGATATTGCCGGCTGCAGTTTTTGCCAGAACAAAACTTTTACGACCGGCGGCGAAGGCGGTATGGTCACAACTGACGATGAGGATCTGGCCTGGACGGCGCGGAGCTTTCGTGACCACGGCTATGACGTTAAACAGCGCTTGAGCCTGTTGGAACTCGAACAAAAATTGCCTTACATCCACAACATGATCGGCTGGAACTATCGCATGACCGAAATGCAATCGGCCATCGGTCTGGCGGAACTGCAACGGATGGAATCGTGGAACATGTCCCGCCGCCGCCGCAACGCGAAAATATTAATTGACGCTTTGAAGACTTCACCGCGCGTCAAATATTTCCCCATCGACACCCCGGAACGCCGCAATGGGTGGTTCGTCCTGGCCTTCTCCCTGGACGTGGAGAATATGAATTGCGACATCAAGCAGTTCGTCAGCGCCGTCAGCGCGGAAGGCGCGCCGGTCTGGAAGGTGTTCTGGCCGCAATGCCACACGGAACGCGCCTTTCAGGAGCACAACGCCTTTGGCCGCACCGGCTTTCCGTTCAAATCGAAGGAGTACGCCGACCCGGAGAGCGTCAATTACAAGAATGTGGACGTGCCGAATGCCCGCTGGCACGAGGCCCACACGTTCACCTGCTTTGCCTTTCCTACCTACAGCGAATCGGACATGGAACAGATCGGCGAAGCGATTTTGAAGGTGATCAAGGCGTATGAGAAGTAGGGTGCAGTGGGGCGTGATCGGTTCCGGCGGCATTGCGCGACGTCGCACCACTCCCGAAGGCATCATGCCGGCCAACAATGCCAGGCTTGTTGCCGTGTACGGAACGAATCGCACGACCAATGAGGAAGTCGCCGCAGAATTCGAAGCCACCGCTGTCGACAGTGTCGAAGCATTGCTCGCCGCCGATATTGACGCGGTTTACATCGCCAGTCCAGTATTGCCGCACAAGGCGCAAGTGCTGGCTTGCGCCAAGGCAGGCAAACATGTGCTTTGCGAAAAGCCTCTAGGCCGGACGGTTGCGGAGGCAGAATCCATGGTTGCAGCCTGCAAAAAAGCGGGTGTTCAACTCGGCACCGCATTTATGATGCGATTTCACAGCCAGCATCAAAAGGCTGCCGAAATGATTCGTGCCGGCCGGCTGGGCAAACCTGTTTATGCCAGGGCGCAGCTTTCCTTCTGGTATCCGCCGATCTCTGGCGCATTCCGGCAGAACCCGGCGTTGGGCGGGGGAGGATCTCTTATTGACACAGGCAATCATTGCATTGATTTGCTGGAATTCTTTTTCGGTCCGGTCAACGCGGTCAGTTGTTTCACCAATTCGACCGTTCATTCCTACTCCAGCGAAGATAGCGCGGCGGTGCTGCTTCGTTTCGCCAATGGAGCGCTGGGGACGGTGGACGTGTTTTTCTGCATTCGTGACGAGGGTTGCAGGAATGCGCTTGAACTCTATGGCTCGCGCGGAAGCATCCTGGCCACGGGCACCATCGGGCAGGGCAGCCAGGGCGAAATGAACGCCTATTTGGCGGCCCCTGTGACCAAGAAAATCAAGATTCAGCCGAAGCCGCAAAACACGTATCGCGCCGAAATCGAGGCTTTCAGCGCCGCATTGCTGGCAGGAACGAAGAATCCCCTTCCCGCCGAGCTCGGACTGCGCAGCCAGAAAATCATTGCCGCCTGTTACAAATCCGCCGGCACCGGGCGGGCAGTGGACGTTTAACCGCATGGCTTGGACAAAATCGAAAACCGCCGTTGTGATCACTGTGGCCGTTTTGCTGGCCGCCGGTGCCGGGATACTAGTCCTTTGGCCCCGGGATCTCTCGTGGGAAACTCCGGATAATTTGGAGTCAAGTTTAGCAAAAGCACGGCCTCAACTTACGATTCTTCCCACAAAATTTGGGCCGGAAACTGAGTGGCAAACATTTTGGGGACCGAAGGGCACTTGCATAGGAATTAACATGACGGTCGAGCACATGGTTCGAAGCGCATATAGAGCCCCCATCCGGCACAAGGGCATCCCGGTCAGAATTGACGCGGCTCTCCAGGAAGATAAATACGACTTCATTTGCAATCTTCCTCACGACGCCTCAAATGCCTTATGCAAAGCCATTGCAACGAAATTTGGCGTCACCGCCAGCCACCAAATGGTGGATATCGATGTCCTTGTCCTGTCCGTTGGCAATGCAAAGACCGGAGGATTGAAACCCCCCATTGAATTGCACGAAGGAGAGCGCAACCTCGTTACCAACACACCCGGCCATTATTCCAACGGGTCGGCATCCATGAAAGCGCTGGCCAAGTGGATTGCGGGCCGCGTCCACGTCCCGGTGCTGGACCAAACCGGTCTGACGGGCAACTTTTCTCTCCGGCTCGACCGGGACGAACCCGATGCCGACCACCGCAATCTCGAAGGTTTGCAGAAGGCTTTGATTGACCAGCTCGGCTTGAAACTATCTTCGGGCACCCAATCCGTCGAAATGCTCGTCATCACAAAGGCCAAGTAAGAATATTGCGCCGCGTGCGGGGATTTAATAATGTCGGCGCATGTCGCGCAAATTGAGTTCGATTGCCCCGGATTGGTGGGATTACACAACCCTCGACGACGAGATCATCCGTGACGCAGCCGCCTTGACCTCGGCGCAAATGGCCAAGCTCTCCCGGCCCGGGTTCAAGGTCGTGATGTACGACACACTCACTGAGTTCTACCTGGCTGAAGCGTTGGAATACATCACCGCATGGCGGCAATCCACCGCCGACAATCCCGTGGGCATTTGCGGGCCAATCGGGCCGACCGAACAATTGCCGCTCGTGGCGCGATTGGTGAATGACCTCAATCTTAATATCAAATCCGGGCATTTCTGGGGGATGGACGAATGGTTTCTCGACGGCCGGGAAGCGCCCCCCACGCACCCGCTTTCGTTTGAAAAGGCGGACCGCGAGCTTTGTTTCAGCCGCATTCGAAAAGAATTGGTCATGTCTGACCGCAACCTGCATTTCCCCAAGAGAGACACCACTGCCTATCTGAAAAGCTGGGGCGCGGGCGTGCGCTGCGCCGTAATGCAAGGGGGGCAGGGGGATGTCAAGCATTGGGCTTTCAACGACCCGCCGCGCCGCAAGGGAAAATACAAGGGCGATCCACCGGCGCCGGGTGAATATCGGAAGCTCGCCACGCGCGTCGTAGATTTGCATCCATTGACCATCGCGCAAAACGCCCGGACTTCGGGAGGCGGCAATATTTCAATGGTGCCCACGCAAGCCATCTCGGTTGGGCCGGTGGAAACGTGGCGGGCGGAAAAGGTTTCCATCTGGCACGCGGGCAACCACGACAATCCATTTGGCCAGCGCCTCACCACATTGATGATTGCCAAACGAATACCGGATTCCGCCGTGCCCATGTCGCTCCTGGCGGATCATCCCAACGTGCAGTTCAATTTTTACCGTCACGGCATCGGCGTCTGCGACGTGGAGATGCATTGAGTCCCGGGGCCCGAATGACTAATGACAAAATCCTAATGTCCAATTAAATGGCGTCCGTAGGCTTTGTTGACTAGATAGTTTTTTCCGAGTATCGCGGCGAGCGGATCGCTTTCCTTTGCCGAAAATCCCCAGTGAAGGTGACGGCGGAAACCTTCCGCGTGCTTGAATTTCTTGGATAGTTTGCCCAGATCCCTGGACATGTCTTCCATAGCTGTCAGGTAAGAATTCATACCCTGGCTGGTGTCCAGCCAGTTTTGCTGGCTGCGATGCTCAGCCAGCGCGGCGCGTTTCATCAATTGCACGGAACCCGTATTGACAAATGAGCCGGGAACGACCCGCCGGCGCAATCCGTCTCGAAAGCCATGCGGCATCCAGTGATACAAAGTCACGTCGCCCTCATACACCCGTCGTGGTGGAAGCGTTTTGAAATTCGGCATGCCATGCGCGAACGTTGCCGTGACCGCCAGACGGCAGGCATTGGTATGGTCTTCCATGTAATCTTGCGGCCCATGTGTCAATACAATCCCTGGCGTGACCTCCCGCACCACCGCTGCCAGCCGCCGCAACGTTTTCAGGTCGTAAAAGATTTCCAAATCGTCCACGAGGCTGGGATGGAAATGAGCGCCGAGCAATCGGGCGGCCCGGCGGGCTTCCGTGGCGCGTACCTTGCGGGTGGTATTCGAGTCATATTGCACCGTGCCGCAATTGCCGCTCGCCATATTTAAGTAGTGTGTTTCACAACCGGTCTGTTTGAGCAACAACAGCGTGCCCGCGGCCATGAATTCAATGTCATCTGGATGCGCTCCGATGGCCAGGACGACGGGAGGTTTCGATTTTTTGCTCATGTCAAATGCAGGTTGAAAGTTAGGCCGTTTACGAGAGGGTGGCAAGCGTGTTGGAGCTTGACGTTTCGATGGAGGCTGGATATAAACACGGCGAGGCTGATTATAGTGAAAACCCTGTTGCTTCCATTCTGTGCGTGGTTTGCTGCCACAATTGTTTCAGCCCAGCCGTCCAGCCAACTGGTTACCGCCAGCAGTTATTCCCTGCAATTTACCGCCCGAGAACTGCGGAGCCGGTCGCGCTGGACCTCCTCGCCTCTTGCGGCGCGTGTGCCTATCGCGGGGAGTCTGGCCTTTCTGGTGGCGGCGCCCCCGGTTTCTTCGCCGGGCGAGCCTGCCGATGTCCGATTGGAGGCCGAGACGGTGGTGGTATCGTGCGAGCGAATTAAGCGGTTGTTCCTGCAAGAACTGGGCATGAGGGACGACTGGCGGGGCAGAATTGAATTAATCATAAATTCGTCACGGACGGAGAAGCGGGGACCATTGCTGACCGGGATTTATCGCCCGAACGAATGGAGTTACGAGTTGGAATTGCCCAAAACAATTCAACCGCAAATTCTGGTTCGGGCAGTGGTGCAAACTTTGTTGACAGAGGTGGTCAACCGCCGGGCGGGGAGCCAGTCGGCGGAAGTTCCCTTCTGGCTGGTGGAAGGGTTAACCGCCCATTTGGTGGCTTATAATCTGCCGACCTTTATCATTCGGCCGAACGTTCAAACGGTGGGGTACGAGGACCTGAGGATTGAAGGACTGGGCGGGATTCGCGCGGGGTTGCGGCAGCACACGCCGTTGACCTTCCAGCAATTAAGCTGGCCTGAACGATCCAATATCGCCGGCAAAGATGAGGCCGTTTACCGCAGCAGCGCCCAATTGCTTCTGGAAAGCCTGCTGCATTTGGCTGATGGCCGGTCCCGCCTGCGGCAGATGTTGCAAGAGATGCCCAGACATTTGAACTGGCAAACCGCTTTTCTTCTGGCTTTCCATTCCGATTTTCCCCGCTTGCTGGACGTGGAAAAGTGGTGGGGCTTGAATTGTGTCAGTTTCACTTCATCGGATTTGACGGAGCCTTTGACCGAACAGGAGTGCTGGCAGAAATTGCGGGCGGCGCTGGACGTGCCCGTCGAGGTTCATCTTGACTCGTCACGGATGCCCGCGCCGGCGCGTTTGACATTGCAGGAAGTCATCATGCAATGGAACCCTGCTGAAGCGTCGGCCGCCTTGCAGCGGGCGGTGCGCGACTTGCAGGGACTGCAACTGTTCACTTTCCGATGCGACGTGAACCTTGATGCTTCGGGCGCGTCGCCCGCCGTGTTGCGCGACGCCAGCGACCTGGAGGCTTCGCAATGGCGCATTGGCCGGGAACTAAGCCCGTTGGTGACGCGTTACTTGACTGTTTTACTCGGATATATGAAGCACAGCCAGTCCCCTCCGCCGTTGGCATCGCCGGCAGGAAGACTGGCCGCTGACCGTTTCCTGGCGTTCAAGCAGGAAACAGCGCGGCAATTGAATAGCTTGGACGAGGAGCGAGCCGCGATGTGGGCCAAATCTCCATCCGCAACCGCCGCGGCCGAAACGGAAGCTCTGCGAGCGCTGGAAGCTCGCAGTGCCAGCCCCGGCCCGGCGCCCCAAGGCTCATTCCACCCATAACTTCCCGGCGCCACGCTTGCCTGGCCGCGATGTTTTATATTATTGACAACTCGACCTTACTGTTGCGGGGGAGGGGAGGCCGGAGCGGGCGTTTGCGGAGTGGATGCGGCGGCATCAGCGGCGGCCTTGGCAGCGGCTGCTTTGGAGGCTTCGGCGGCCTGTATGGATGCCTGGACAGCCTCCAGTTCCTGAATGGCCTTGTCGCACGCCTCCATCGCAGTTTGACGATGGCCGTCATAGTCATCTTTGGAACGTTCTAAATCCATTTTGGTCCGCTTCAACATAAAGATGACCTGGTGGTAACCCATGTTTGGGCGGCCTCTGAATCCTGGCGGTGGACCTTGACGGGCCAGAGGCGGTTGTCCGGCGGGAGGCGCGCCTGGAGGAGGAGTGTCGTTTTGGGCGCGCAGGCTATTCACAGTTAGTGTCACAGTGCCGACGAGGGCAATGGCGACGATAAGAAGGATGTTCTTTTTCATATTGCTTTGTAATTTATAATCGGAAAACGGGAGGAACATAATTGAGCATCGTCAAGCTGTAAAGATCAAAAAGGGTCGGGTCGCCTAGTCTTTCTTCGGCACTTTCAATTCCAAGTGAAGATCGCGCAATTGTTTGGGTTCGACGGCGGCGGGCGAATCTGTCATCAGGTCCGTTCCCTTCGCCGTCTTCGGAAAGGCGATCACATCCCGAATGCTGGGTGTGCCGCATAAAATGGCAATAAGCCGGTCAAAGCCCAGCGCAATGCCGCCGTGCGGAGGCGCGCCATATTTGAAGGCTTCGAGCATATAACCAAAACGCGCCTGCACCAGTTCCGGCGGAATCTGCAACACTTGCTCGAAGACCAGTTTCTGGACGGCGGGTTGGTGAATTCGAATGGATCCGCCCCCCAACTCCACGCCATTGACCACGATGTCATAATGCTGGCCGCGGACTTTTTTCGGGTCCGTGGTCAGCATAGGGATGTCCTCCGCCACCGGCGCGGTGAAAGGATGATGACTCGAATACCAGCGATTTTGTTCCTTGTCGAAACTGAGCAGGGGAAAATCAACCACCCATAGAAAATCGAAGCGGTTGGCGGGAATCGTCAACTTCCCTTGGGTCTTCAAGAGGTCGGCACAATAGCCGCGAATTTTGCCCAGGATTTCACACGCGTTCAGCCATTGATCGGCCGCAAATAAAATCAAGTCGTCTTCTTCGATTTTGAGCTTTTGCGTCAGCGCGGCCTTTTCGGAATCGTTGAAGAATTTGACGATGGGCGATTTCCATTCGCCTTTTTCCATCTTGATGAAAGCCAGGCCCTTGGCCCCAAAACTCCTGGCGTACTCAGTCATTGTTTCGATCTGGCCTTGCGTGACGCCCGCCAGGCCTTTGGCATTGATCGCCTTGACCACACCACCGGAGGCGACCGCGCCGCTGAAAACCTTGAAGGCGCTGGCGCGGAATTCCTCTGTCAAATCAACCAGTTCCAATCCAAAGCGCGTGTCCGGCTTGTCGATGCCATAGCGATTGAGCGCCTCCCGAAATGACAGCCGCGCAAAAGGGGTCGGGATGTCGATATTCAACGCGGTCTTCCAAACGCGTTTGAGCAAGCCCTCGATCAGTGTATAAATATCTTCCCGTTCGATGAAGGACATTTCGAGATCGATCTGGGTGAACTCCGGCTGACGGTCGGCCCGCAAATCCTCGTCGCGATAGCATCGCGCCAGTTGAAAATATTTTTCCACGCCGCCAACCATCAGGATTTGTTTGAATTGCTGCGGTGACTGGGGCAGGGCGTAGAATTTGCCGACGTTGATCCGGCTTGGCACCAGGAATTCACGCGCGCCTTCCGGGGTGGATTTAAAAAGCGTTGGCGTCTCGACTTCCAAAAAGCCCTGTTCGTCAAAATAGACGCGAGTGGCGGTGGCCACTTTGCTGCGCACGCGCAGGTTCCGCGCCATTTCGGGCCGGCGCAGGTCCAGGTAACGATATTGCAAGCGCAACTCCTCGTTGACCGTTTTGGCGATTTCAGGGTCATCCACCGGAAAGGGCAGCACTTCGGCCATGTTCAGCACTTCCAGGCTGGACACGCCAATTTCCACTTCGCCAGTGGCGATTTTTTGATTCTGCGTGCCGGCGGGCCGCGCCCGGACTTGACCCGTCACGTTGATGACGCATTCGCTGCGCAAAGCCGCGGCCCGTTCAAAAAGATCACCGGCCAATGCCGAAGGGTCGAAGACCGTTTGCGTGCGTCCCTCCCGATCGCGGACGTCGATGAAAATCAGGCCCCCCAGATCGCGCCGCGAATGGACCCATCCGGCCAGCGTCACCGTTTGGCCGATATGCGCTGGACGTAATTCGTTGCAATGATGCGTGCGTTTCATCTGGGCGTGGCCACGGCACAGCGCAGCCGGGAGGGAAGCGATGTCCGGGCCGGGTTTAAACTTCGAAATCGAAGATTAAAACGGTCTCGACCACCCCCAGCGCCATCGCTTTGAAGCGTTCGTGCTCAGGATGCACAATGTAGGCATCGCGCGCCGCAACATCGGTGAACGTCATAATGAAGGCGTGAGTCAGACCCTGGGTCCGGCCTTCGGGGCTGCAATTGGTGCCGGATACATAATCGTCAATTCCCGGAACCGATTCGGATAAATCCAAAACATCTTCGAAGAACTTGCCGATTTGTTCTTCGCTCGTTCCATCTTTGAACTTCAACAATACAATGTGTTTTACCTTAGACATGGGGGGGTATGTTAGTTTCTTTTATTTTCGGCTCAAGCCTTATTCTTTGCGGACAAATTTTTCAAATGGAACGTAACGTTCATGTCCCAATTGTGAAGGTGGTTTCGCAAAAGTCAATCATGCGCTCCCTCTTCCGGCGCAAATCCCCGGCGCATGTCGTTTTCCGTCACCACGCGCGGCAGAAGAAAATGGAGCAAATAATCGCGCCCGCCCGCTTTGGTGCCGCCGCCGGACATCTTAAACCCCCCAAAGGGATGCCGTGCCACCATCGCGCCGGTGATGCCGCGATTGATATAAACATTGCCCGCTTCCAATTCCGCCTTCACCCGTTCGATGTTGCCCGGACTCCGCGAGAAAAATCCGCCGGTCAGCGCGTATTCCGTGCCGTTCGCCCAGGCCAGAGCCTCATCCAGGTTTCGCGCCTTGAAAACGCACAGGACCGGCCCAAAAATTTCCTCCTGCGCAATTCGTGCCGTGGGCGAAACATCCGTAAAAATTGTGGATGGAATGAAATATCCTTCGCCCGCTGGGACCTGCCCTCGAAAGACCAGCTTGCCTTCCTGTTTGCCGAGTTCGATGTAACCCAAAATGCGATCATAAGCGGATTTGTCGATAACCGGCCCGACGACGGTGCCGGGTTCTTCGGGCGGGCCAACCTTCAGGTCCCCACAGGCCTCGATCAGCCGCTCCAGCACGCGGTCATAATTGTCCTCTAAAACGATGAGCCGCGACAGGGCTGAACATTTTTGCCCCTGATAACCAAATGCCGAATAAACGATGGCTGGCACCGCTTCATCGATGTCAGCATCATTGTCAACTATGATGGCATTTTTGCCGCCCATTTCGCAGACGGCGTGTTTCAGTTGTTTCTGGCCGGGAGTGACTCGGCCCGCCGCCTCATAGATGCCCAGGCCCACCTGGCGCGAACCGGTGAAGGCAATCAAGCTGACGTCCGGGTGTTCCACCAGATACGCCCCCACTTCCTCGCCCGATCCCGGCAAAAAATTAACGACGCCCGGCGGCAGACCCGCGCGTTGCAAAATATCCATCAAACGCCACGCGATGACCGAAGACTGCTCGGCGGGTTTCATAATCACCGTATTGCCCGCCACCATCGCGGCGGCGGTCATGCCGCAAAGAATGGCGAGCGGGAAGTTCCACGGCGCGATGACCACCGCCACGCCGAGCGGAATGTAATGATGAACACTCGTCTCGCCCGGCACCGGATATGGATGGGCCGAAATGCGCTTCATCTCCCGCGCGTAATAATTGCAAAAATCAATCGCCTCGGCCACGTCGGCGTCGGCTTCAATCCATTCTTTGCCGGTTTCGTAAACCTCCAGGGCGGCCAGATCAAATCGCTCCTGTCGCATCAATTGGGCGGCTTGTTCGAGAACGCGGGGGCGATCTTCCACGCTGGTCCGGCGCCATTTGGGAAATGCCCCGCGCGCCGCCTGCAGGGCGGCGTCTGCTTCAGTCCTGCCTCCTTTGGCGACACGGCCGATGACTTCACTGGGGCGCGCCGGGTTGATCGAGATAATTTCCCGTTTGGTCCATGTATCTTGACCGCCAATGACTATCGGATATTTCCGGACAAATCCCGTCCGCGCCGCTTGCAACGCGTCCTCCATCCGCCGTCGGTTGTCCGCGATTTTGAAATCGGTCAACGGCTCATTTTTAAAATGGTCTTTGTCCATGGTGCGTCCGTGCTTAGCGTGGCGTTCCGGGCGTGGCGCCTCCGCGGGATCGCGCAGCAACTCGGTGGGCGACGCGCCCTCATTAAAGGTCGCCCGCAAAAAGCCTTCATTGGACGTGTTTTCCAGCAGCCGCCGGACAAGATAACTCATGCCCGGCAACACTTCGCCGACCGGGCAATAATCCCGGACGCGGTATCCCATGCCCGCCAGCGCCAGTTTGACTGGTTCGGCCATCCCCTTCAACATCTGAAACTCGAAACTGCGCGGCGACAACTTCAGTTTTTCTGCATAAACCATGCAGGCGGCGGCGCTTCGAATGTTATGCGTCGCGAAAGCGCAATTGATATGTTGGTGGTTTCCCAACATGCGTCGCGCAAGCTTTTCGTAGTTCGCATCGGTTTCGGCTTTGTGCTGATAAACGGGCACAGGCCATTCGCGCTGCCGCGCCAACACGGTTTCGTAATCCCAATATGCGCCTTTGATTAGCCGAATCGTGATTCGGCATTTGCGCGCCTTGGCCCAGCCAATCAATTCCTCCAGATCACTTTCCGAATCGCGCAAATACGCCTGGAAGGCAATTCCAACGTGGGCATAGCCCAGCAATTCCGGTTCATCCAAAAGCCGTTTGAAAACCGTCAACGTCACGTTCTTCAGCGCGGTGCTTTCCATATCGAGGTTGATAAAAACCCCGCGTTGCCGGGCGGCCAGCAACAACGGACGAAGCCGCGCTGAAATTTGCTGGATGGCCGTTTCGGGGTCGGCGGGATGAATTTGCGAGTACAGCGCCGAAAGTTTGACGGAAATGTTCACCCGCGAAATTTCCCCCCGGTCATCGCAATCGATCTGTTCTACGAGCGGCCAATTCCCCGCTTCCCGCGCCAGGCTTTCGATCAGTTCCAGGTAGCGGGCCTGATACTGGCGGGCTTCAACTTCGCTCACTGCCGTCTCGCCCAAAATATCCATCGTGAACGCCAGCGGCAGACGGCGCATTTTGCGCAGGACGGGAACGGCCTCAGCGCCGTTGCGCGCCAAAATGAACGTCCGCCCCATTTGGGCCACTCCCAGCCGGGCCGCGAATGCTGCGATCCAGGGTATCTTCGGTGAAACACGCACGCCCCAACGCACCGGCGCTGGCAGGCCGCCGTTGACACCGCTCAAATATTCCTGCGCATGCCGCGCGATTTCGACCGAGGAATGGAGTGTGGGCAGAACATCCACGAAACGGAACAGTTGCACCTTGAGCGCTTCATTGTGCATGGACCAATCCATCATCCGTCCCGTGATATTGTTGAAAACCCCCGGCTTTTGCCCCTTCATCCGGGCGAAGATTTCCATGCCCCGAGCTTCGATATTCCGTTGCAACGCGTCGGGATTATCGGATATTCCAGTCATTTGGCCATTCATCATAAAAAGCGTTCCCGTTAAAACTTAGCATAAAAAGAAATCAATCACCTGCAATTAGCGCAATGGCCTTGGTAGAAAAATGCAAACTCGGCGAATGCCGCGAAGCGGCCCAGAGTGCGCCACGTCCGCCTAGGGACGCGCCAAAGGGCAGCTTCCACGGGAGGGGGGCTGGCGCTTTGGGATGGGGGGCCATTACTTGGCGGCTTCGAATCGGTTTGACCCGCTCTGACCCAGTCGGACCATTTAAGTAGGTTCCCCCACTCGATTTCAGTTGGAACAGGCTCGACGAAAACCTGTTCCAACTCGAAAATGATGAAAATAGGGTTCTGAGACTCCGTCAAACCGAACCCCGAAACGTTTCGGGGTGAATCGATCAGTCTTGGGTTCGACAGAGTCTCACCTACCATTTGTTCGGCTTTGTGAAGCTCGTGTTCGTGATAAAATGAATTTCACTTGCGACTTCCTGTTCGCGCGGTAATGCGCGCTCATTTGCGAATTCTAGCAGAAAGGGCCAAAAATCCGCATCCCATGAACCGATCTTTTTTTATAATACCAAACCCGCGTAAACATTGGTCGAAACGATTGTCCGAGGCTGGTTTGTCAAGTATGTTTCCAACATTTTACTCGGATTTATCGACAAAAAAAATGGGCTTAAGCGGCCCCATGTCCAGAAATTTACCAAGCTCGCTAGTCTTCCCTAAAGGATAAGGGTCAGCGCCGTCCAACTGTTCAGTGCGCGGCTACCATTTCCCGGACGAGGACGAGGTTTTTGGCGGGTTGGCCTAAGTCGCCGAGGATGTTGTGCAGGAAACGGGCCCCGGAAATAACGTTGTTAATGCAGGAAGCGTCGTTGACCTGAAAGCCTCGCCCGCCGCAATCGTTGACCAGCAGTTTTGTGAAAATGTTGCCGATGCATTGTGTGCCCGGACAGAGCCGCCAGCCTTTTGCCGTGGGTGCGGCGGACTGCGCCATAAAGACTCCATGATGCCGGCTCTTGGAAATGGTCAGGCCGTGAAATGAATTGTTGCTGGAGCTGCGCATGAAAACACCCAGATCATTATCCGCCAGGACCGCGCCGCTGATGGTGTTATGGTTGAAGGCCAGGTCCAACGAAATGCCCGCCGCCAGATTGTCATGCAGATGCAGGTCGTCGAAATGGCTTTCTTCGGTTTCGTAACAGGCTAAACCGTCGAATTGATTGTCGTAGGAATCGAAATCGTTCACTTGCAGGCGGCGGACGCCGGCCGTGACCAGGCCGCCGGAGCGGCAACGGCAACATGTGACATGATCAATCGTCGCGTCGGTCACGTTCCAAATCTGCACGCCGTTGTTATTGAACTCGGAGCCGTCGCCGGCCGATTTCCAAAGTTCCACCTTTTGGTTTTTGCGATTTCCATCAATAAACAGGTCCGCCAGGCGCAAATGCGCCGCGGGACGCTTGAGTTCGTTCATGGGTGGTCCAAGTATGATCACCGGGCAATCGGCCCCATTTGCAAGATGCAAGACTGTGCCCGATCCACTGCCGCGCAAAGTCTCGTAATCGTGCCGCAACATCAACGGCTGGGAAATTTCATACTTGCCGGCGCCAAGAAGCACCTCGCCGTTGGGCGGCAGGCCGTCCAGCGCCTTTTGGATGTCTGCACCACTGGAATTGGCGGAGAGAGTGAGAATGACGGGTGAGCCCAAGGCGGCATGACCGAACATTCCAATTGCCAAAAACACCAGAAAGGCGAACAGTTCGAAACGGAAAGCGAGTTTTACGTGTTTACACCGATACATATATATAAGCGAATTGCTCCTTTTTCATTGCGACTAACAGTTTGACGCAATCCCTTTGGATTTATTCGTCAAGACTTTCGTTTTTTTTCAGGAATATCCGTGACCGAACGGGACGGGTTGGTGGTGGTTGCGGGCGAACATCCGGCAATGAGGAGGACCAATCCCAGGCACCGGGTGCTTGGATAAACAAACTTGGGTAATTTCATCGGAGGCTATGGATTTAAACGTTGACGGTTCGCCGAATGGACAGTGCCCGGGCTTCCACGTAGTTTCGGAAGGCTGCCTGCCACCATTCATGCAAATGCGAGGGCGGGCTGCTCCACAGCTTTTTGTGCATGGCCAGCATGGCATCGGCATCGCAGACGAGCGTTCGCTTTTCTCCGGGCGTTAATGTAAACGGGCCGTCCAGGATCAGTCTGTCCGCCAGCAGCGCCATGTATTCCCGGGTGCGCCCGGCTTCTGTCCGCTGGCGCAACAGCGAGACGTGGATGGCGTTCACGTAAGGATCAAGTATTGCCTGCAGGAGCCCATAATCCGACGCATATTCCCTGGCGCGAAAAAATGGATGCGGTGGCAGGATGAGCGGTTCATCCATTTTTTCCAGCGCGGCCGGCGGGTCCGCTTCTTCGGGAGTGAGAAACCAACCGTTCGCTCTGGTTCGCTGGCCCAAAGCGCGGGAAGCACTGAAATGGGAAAATGGAATGGCCAGAAGCGGGCCGATGAGAACAGGCAACAGCCAGAGAAGCAGCGAGGGCGCCAACTTTGCCACCAGTATCGTTGCCGCCAGAATGAAAACGGTGTTGCTACCGTGGACGGCAATCCACGCGCCCCAACTTGGCCCTTTGTCATCCGACCTGGTTTGCTGTCCCCATCCGACCTTGAATCCGCACAGCGTCGCCAGCACAAACCGCGTGTAAAATAACATCAGGATCGGGGCCAGCAGCATGGAGTAAAGGGTTTCAGCCGCCACGCCTAGCACCACTTTGGCGGGGCTTCCGCAAACCTTTAGTTTTTCCGGCGAACGCCTGAACAGTGTTGCGCCTAAAAACTTGGGCAGGAGCAACACGGCCATGATGCCGGCATAAAGAATTCCTGACGTAATTACGGGGTGCGCGCCTGCGTGGCCCTCCGCCGCCACAAAGACCCCAAGAACTAGGGACAGAAACCACAGCGGCGAACTGGCATACGCCATAATACCCATCAAAATATTAATACCAAATAAATCCTCCAGCTCTGCTGGAGAGACTCCCGGAGTTTGACAGCTCCGGGAGCCATTAGAGACTCTCCGGATCGTGAACCGCTCAAAGTTTACGAAAGGAGAGAACAATGCA
>Ga0182024_10001816_pt1 | contig 54014 bp, 39 predicted proteins | sample P32metaG_FD_120480 | JGI IMG/M metagenome (GOLD analysis project Ga0182024, IMG submission 120480) | Permafrost microbial communities from Stordalen Mire, Sweden - P3-2 metaG (Illumina Assembly) | ecosystem: Environmental > Terrestrial > Soil > Wetlands > Permafrost | place: Sweden: Stordalen...
CCGGGCAGAAAGCTCGCCCGCACCCGATAGGCCATGGCGCCGAGCCGAAGATCGAGGCTCGCCGGCTGGATCTGGTCGTGCGCGAACGGATAGGCGGCCCGAATCCCGCCCTGCTCCGCCAAGGCCGCGATCATGCGGTCGGGCAGAATTCCTTGATCGGATGGCGCGAAGGCGAGCGGCATGGAATGGGCAGCGATCTAATCCCATGCGCGGTTTGACGCAAAGACGGCTGCGGCGTATAAGGCGCGTTATCCCGTGGTCATTTGAGCCGGCCGGCTTGCAGCCACGTAAAATAAATCGCTAAAAGGCCGGGGACGCGTGAGCCCGGCCCGAGGATTTTTCCTCCCGGCCGGGTTTTGTTTTGTTGGCCAGAGGAGGGCCGCATGTCCGCGTCTGCAAAAAAGATCTATCGCCCGGAAACCCGCCTGGTGCAGTCCGGCACGCTGCGTTCGCAGTTCGGCGAGACCTCCGAGGCGATGTTCCTGACCCAGGGCTATGTGTATGACAGCGCCGCCCAGGCGGAGGCGCGCTTCAAGGGCGAGGATCCCGGCTATCAATATTCGCGCTTTGCCAATCCGACCGTCGACATGTTCGAGCGCCGCATGGCGGCGTTCGAAGGTGCCGAGGCGGCGCGCGCGACCGCGACCGGCATGGCTGCCGTCACCATCTCGCTCGTCGGCCAGGTCAAGGCCGGCGATCACGTGGTCGGATCGAAGGCGATGTTCGGCTCATGCCGCTACGTCATCGAGGATTACCTGCCGCGCTTCGGGGTGGCCTCGACGCTGGTCGACGGCTGCAATCTCGACGCCTGGCGCAATGCGGTGCGGCCGAACACCAAGACCTTCTTCCTCGAGAGCCCGACCAACCCGGCGCTCGAAGTCATCGACATCGCCGAAGTGGCGAAGATCGCGCATGAGGCCGGCGCGACGCTGGTGGTCGATAATGTGTTCGCCACCCCGCTGTTCCAGAGCCCGCTCGCGCTTGGCGCCGACTGCGTGGTCTATTCGGCGACCAAGCACATCGACGGCCAGGGCCGCTGCCTCGGCGGCGTGGTGCTCGCTTCGCAGAAATTCATCATGGACAAGATCCACATCCTCATCCGCCAGACCGGCCCGTCGATGTCGCCGTTCAACGCCTGGGTGCTGCTCAAGAGCCTGGAGACGCTGGCGGTGCGCGTGCGGCGGCAGACCGACAGCGCCGCGACCGTGGCGGTGACGCTCGCCGAACATCCCAAGATCTCGCGGCTCATTTATCCCGGCCGGCCCGATCATCCGCAGGCGGCGGTCGCGCAGAAGCAGATGCGCGGCGGCTCGACGCTGGTGGCGTTCGAGATCAAGGGCGGCAAGAAGGCCGCGTTCCGCTTCCAGGACGCGCTCAAGCTGGTGCGCATCAGCAACAATCTGGGCGACGCCAAGAGCCTCATCACCCACCCGGCGACGACGACGCACCAGCGGCTGACGCCGCCGCAGCGCGCCGAGCTCGGTATCAGCGACGGCCTCGTTCGCCTCTCGGTCGGCCTCGAGCATCCCGACGACATCGTCGAGGACGTGCTCGCCGCGCTCGACGCGGTGTGAATCCCGGTCGATTCTCGGCCGCGCGCCGCGTCGTGTGGCGGCGGCGCGCCGCGTCGTGCGCGAGGCCCACGCGCAACGGCAGGCAGCCAGAATTTTCGACGTTTCGGTGAGAACGTTCAGCGCGCCGAATGCACGGCGGCGGATGCGACCGGCCGGGTCGAGGCTTCGCTGATCGCCGTGGCCAGGAGTTTTGCCACGCAGGCATAGCTCCCGTCGTTCATGTGCAGTCCGTCCGGCGACAGCAAGGTTTCGAAGGGAATGTGCCGGACCTCGTACCAGTCGCGCATGATCGCGAAGCGGTGGAACAGGCCGACATTGTCCTCCTTCGCGGCAAGCGCAATCAGATCGACCATGGCTGGCGTTTCGGACTTGACGATAACCTTCGGCGCGTATTGCGGGTCGATCAGCACCACGTCGGCGCCGGCATCCCTGAGTTGATCGATGCCTTCGCGCAACAGCGCGGAATGGTCCTCGAGCGGATGGTCGCGCAGCACCGAGTTGGTGCCGACCTGCCAGAGCACCAGCTGCGGGTGCTCGGCAATCACGTCGGTCTCGAACCGCGCCATCATGTCGGCGGTTTCTTCGCCGTTGACGCCGCGGTTGAGCACGGTGATCTGTTGCCCGGGGAAGCGCTGCTTGAGCTCGACCGCAAGCCGGCTCGGATAGTTTGCTGCCGGCGAGCTCGCGCCCGCGCCGGCGGTCGAGGACGACCCGATCGCCACAATGGTGAGCGGCTCGCCCCGCGCCAGCCGTCGCGCGGTGTGGCGGAGCGGATGATCGAAGCCCGCCAAGGCCTTCGGAGCGCTGCACGGGAACGGCGCCGACAGCGCGGTGCCGGCGTTTGCCGGAGGCAGGGCGACAGGCTTCGCCGCGTCGGATGGCGACGACGGTGCGGCGGCAGCCGGAATGGGTGCGACAATACGCGCAGAGGCGGGCACCTGCGCGTGGGCAGGACCGAGCACGGCAAGCGTCAGCACGGCGGCGCCCAACCGCGCCAGGAGACTGATCCTTTTTAACCGATCCGGAGACATCAACCGATCTGGAGGCATCAACGTGTCGTTTGCAATTTTTCGGCGTCTAGATGAGCTGCATTGATGATCTGGGACGCCAAGGCTCGACCAATACAAGCGTGAACACGTCGCGCCATATCATAGTTCTTGGTGGCAGCATAGAGGTCGAACGCACCCTCGTCATTCCAATAACGCATGATGGCCAGCCGATCGAACAACAGGGCGCCGTGCTGCTGGGCGGCCCAGTGCATGACGTCGGCATACGTCGACACGTCCAGCATGGTATCGATGCGCGGGCTGTACTGCATGTTCATCAGGATGACGTTGGCGCCGGCCGCCTCGATCGCGCCGATGCCGGTGTCGAGGCTGGCGCGGAAATCGTCCGGCTCGACGCCTTTGAGGGCGTCGGCCGTGCCGGCCTGCCAGATCACCAGAGCGGGCTTGTCGTCGGCCAGGATCTTCCCCATGTCGGCGGTCATCTCGGCGGTGGTCTCGCGCAACTGCACATGCGCGGTGACCTTGATGTCGTTGCCGGGCAGCCGCTGCTTGAGCGTATCCTCGAGCCGCGCCGGATAGGCGAACTGCGCGCCGTCGGGGCCGGGCAGCGAAGACGAGCCCGAGCCCACCACGCTGATGGTCAGCCGATGATGGTCGCTGATCTCGCTGATGACGTGGGTGAGGTCGTTGTCGCTGACCAGGAACGATTGCGGCACTTCGCACTCGTCGGCCGGCGCCGCCGAGGCGCCGTCGATAAACGCAATCGTTGCGAGAAACGCAATGATCAACGTCATGCCTCGCCTCCCGCGAGGTCGGCGTCCGGTGGTTTGACGCGCGAGGAGGGGTATCGCCCTTCGATCACCTTGTACCATGAAACCAGGTTTGCTGTCGCGATCATGATCAAGATGCCTAACACGCTGATCCCCGTCTGGAACAGCGGACCGCCCGAATATTCGCTGATGAGGAACTGGCCGGCGAAGGCCAGGAATACGCCGAGACAGAAGATCTCCAGCGAGTGCTGGCCGCAGCGGATGGCCGGCTGCAGGATCGGCCACTTCAGGGCTGGCCACGTCTTCGGCACGAACCTCACCACCACCGCGGCGAGCGCCAGGAAATGCGCGAAACGCAGGATGTCGAGGTTGGTCTTGTCGATGGGATACATCCGTTCGCTGAGCCAACTCGGCACAAAGCGTGCCAGCGGCTCGATATACCAGGTCAAGGTGATCAAGAAGGCGAACACCAGGTAGGCGACGGCGATCGTCAGCATGACGCGCGAGCGCAGCAAGCCCGCCAACCGCTTCGCGCCGCCGAGCGCGCACCAGGCGCCGAACACGAACAGCAATTGCCAGGCGAACGGATTGAAGAACCAGACGCCGTTCGGATAGGCGCTTAGGTTCCAGTCGTAATTCCAGGCGAGCGCATAGACCACGGCGGACCCGATCAGCGCCACTGCCGGCTGCCACAGCAGCAGGCGCAGCACCGGCGGGAACAGCAGCAGCAGGATGATATAGAGCGGCAGCACGTCCATGTTGACCGGCTTGAACTTCAGCAGCAGCGCCTGGAAGATCGTAACGTCGGGTTGCTTGAGGAAATCGAGGATGTTCATTTCCTCGGCGTAGAGCGGGTTTTCGAAGGTCGACGCCACGTAGGCGATCTCGGCCATGAAGATCGTGAACAGAAAGATGTGGGCCACGTAGATCTGCCAGGCGCGCCGCAGGATGCGCGCGCTCGAAATCAGGAAGCCGCGCTCGCGCATGGCCCGGCCATAGACGAAGGCCGCGGTGTAGCCGGAGATGAAGATGAAGATTTCGGTGGCGTCGCTGAAGCCGTAGTTGCGGATGGTGAACCAGTTCACGACGTTCTTCGGGATATGGTCGAGGAAAATGAGCCACAGCGCCACGCCGCGGAACAGGTCGAGCCGCAGGTCGCGCTCGGTCGTCACCGCGGAAAGCGGAACCGCGGCCGCCACACGGCCAGCAACTTCGAGATTCGCAACCATCGCCGGCCCTTCGCGGGGGACCCCAGGCGCCTTATCTCGGATCGCGAGCGCCCGGCGTCAATCTGGTCCGTCAACCGCGGCTTGAGAAAGCGCGCCTGCACGGTTATTGCAACTGTCGGGCCGGCGCTATTCACTAATGCGTGGAATCGCATCAGGTTGCACCGGCCAGCGGCGCCAGCCCGCGCCCCGCCGAATGAGCGCCAGGAACTTAGCCATGTACCGCGCCGTCACCCGCAATATCGAGGTCGTGGTGACCCCGCGCTTCGTCGCCGACAAGTCGTCGCCGGAGAACAATTATTTCTTCTGGGCCTATACCATCTCGATCACCAATAACGGCACCGAAACGGTCCAGCTCAAGACCCGGCATTGGCGCATCACCGACGCGCACGGCCGCCGCCAGGAGGTGCGCGGCACCGGCGTCGTCGGCGAGGAACCGGTGCTCAAGGCCGGCGAAATGTTCGAATATACCAGCGGGGTGCCGCTGCAGACGCCGTCGGGCTTCATGGCCGGCACCTACGGCATGGTCAGCGCCGACGGCGAGCATTTCGACATCGACGTGCCCGCGTTCTCGCTCGACAGCGTCGAGACGAAGCGTACGCTCAATTGATGGCGGCAGGCTGAGTCGGGCCGCCGCGTGATTTACCAATCCGTAAGCCGGCTGCGTAACGCTGTCGAAGTTCCCGGTTGGTCCGTCATCCTGCGGGGCGCCAATGAGACCGTTCGTCGTTGTCGCGACCATCGCGATCGCCGTTGCGGCCAGCGCGAATGCTTCGGCTGCCCAAGCGCAGGCACGCAGCGCGCCGCCGCTTGCACTGGGCTACAAGGGGTTCAACTACGTTTCCTATTACAACGGCGCCTACGAGCATGCCGATTCGCTTGCCGCCATGGTCGCCACCGGGGCGAACGCCGCGGCGCTGATACTCGAGTACGGGATCGACGTGCAAAACTCCGCGGTCTATGCGGACGCGACTTATACGGACAGCCTGACCGCCCTTGCGGCCACCATCACGGAAGCGAACGGCAAGGGCTTGACCGTCATGGTGCGGCCGCTGATCGATTTCCTCGATCCGGCAAAGATCGGATCATACTCCGTTGGCGACTGGCGCTCGTTTTACAACCCGACCAACGCCGCCACCTTCTTCGCCAGCTACAAGTCGATGATCGTTGCTGTCGCGCAGGTCGCCCAGGCGAACGGTGCCGCGATCGTCTGTATCGGCGTCGAACTCGATCAGCTCACCGGCCCGGCCTACCAGTCCTATTGGACCGACATCATCGCGTCGGTGCGCGCGGTATTTTCGGGGACGTTGACCTATTCGGCCGAATGGGACGACGACGTTTCGCCCTGGCAGGGACAGCACGGGCTCGCCGCCGGAACCGGGAATCTGACCACCCAGGTGAGCTTCTGGAGCGGGCTCGATTATCTGGGGATCGACGCCTATCCCGCGGTCTCGGATGCCGCGCACCCGGTTCTCGCCAACCTCATTGACGGCTGGACGCTGACTCCCACCGACTCGATCGTGCACGCGGTGACCGGCAACCAGTCGCTGATCGCCTACCTAGTGAGCGTCGCGACAGCGACCGGGTTGCCGCTGTTGCTCACCGAACTCGGCTACGAGAGCGCCAGCGACGCCGCGCAGCAGCCGGCCGGTAGTTCGACCAACGTGTACGATCCCGCGCTGCAGGCGAACCTCTACGCGGCGTTCTTCGATGCCTGGCAACAGAGCGGCAACAATTCGCTGGCCGGCGTGTTTTTCTGGAACTGGGACCCCAACGCCGCGGAAGTTGGCCCCGGCAACGGAGCGAATTTCAGCCCGCAAGGCCAGCCGGCCCAAGGCGTCGTCACCGCAGCCTTCGGCGGCCGTGCGGTCAACCTAGTGCTCGCCGGGACGCACGACTTCAACGGCGACGGCTTCAGCGACATTGCCTGGCGCGACAGCGGCGGCAACGTCGCGCTGTGGCTGATGGAAGGCGCGCGGACGTCGCAGTCGGGCGGGCTCGGCGCGGTGCCGGCCGCTTGGTCGCTCGCCGCGACCGGCGACTTCGACGGCGATCGCGAACGCGACATGCTCTGGCAAGACGGCAGCGGCGATCTGGCGATCTGGTTCATGAACGGCGTGCAGGTGCGCTCGACCGCGAGCCTCGGCACGGTGCCGGCCACCTGGTCGATCGCCGAGACCGGCGACTTCAACGGCGACGGCATGTGCGACATCCTCTGGCGCGACCAGAGCGGCGACATCGCGATCTGGCTGATGAACGGCGCGCAGGTCTCCGCAAGCGCCACGCTCGGCGCGGTGCCGGCCGCCTGGACCGTCGTCGGCATCGGCGACTTCAACGGCGACGGCACCATCGACATCCTTTGGCGCGACAACAGCGGCGACATGGCGATCTGGTTCATGAACGGCCTGCAGATCGCGTCGAGCATGAGTTTCGGCACCGTGCCGGCCGCCTGGTCGATCGCCGCGACCGGCGACTTCGACGGCGACGGCACCAGCGACGTGCTCTGGCGCAACACCACCAGCGGCGACGTGGCGCTCTGGTTCGTGAAAAACGGACAACTCTCGTCGTCGGCGGATTTCGGCGCAGTGCCCGCGGCCTGGGCGATCGTCGAAGCCGGCGACTTCAACGAAGACGGCAAGAGCGACATTCTCTGGCGCAACACCGGCAGCGGCGCCGTGGCGCTGTGGTTCATGAACGGCGGCCAGGTCAGCTCTACCGCGTCGCTCGGCACGCTTCCCGCCACTTGGACGATCGACGCCGCCAACGGCGAATGAGCGACCGCCCGGCGCGCCGGCGGCTTTGATTCCGCCTCCGTCAAAGCAAAGCGGGCGTGGATCGGCTCAGCGATCCGCGCCCGCGAGGCAGTCGGTTTCAATAGCGCAGCGGCTAACGGCCGATGTGGACGTCGCCACCCGGCGTATTGAGCTGCACGCCGGGTGCGTGATCCCGCACGCCATCGTGGTCGTGAACGATCACATCGGTATCGTTGTGTTCCACGCACTTGGAAACACAGTTTCCATTGTCGCACACCTGCTTGCAGACGCGGTCGGCATTGGCCGCATAGGAGCAGAGTATCCACAGCGCTCCCGCGACCGCGCCGATCAGAATCTTGCTCATTGTTCTACCTCTGGCTCGGATTTCGGTATCACACCAATGGGCGCCGTGCCGTTTGGTTCCCGATATTGCCGTGCCGCGCTGCGGTCCAACAAAGAAGAGGCCGTGCGGCGCCAAAGCCGGCGGCTTGCGTCGCGCGAGCAGGCGCTGGAACGCGGTCGGCGGTGAGTACGTTAACGACCGCGTCCGTGGGATTTTTACCTATTTTTTCTCAAAGCGTGGAGACACCGTTATGGCATTGGTATTGCTCGGCTACCTCGGCACGATGGCGGCGGTCTTGACGTTCTGCGGGATGCTGCTGATGAGTCTCGTGGCGCCCTCGCTGCCGAGCAGAGCCCAACACATCCAGCACCTTCGTCCCGATATTGCGGTTGGACGGGTCGCCAGGGCCGAAACACCAGCCGGACGGCTCACGCCATCCACCGCTTCCGAGCCGACGTCCCACGAGGTAGGTGCCAGGCAAGCGTCCTCGATGGACGTGATGGCGTCGAAGGACGCGCCGGCCGCAGAGCGGCCCGTTGCCGGGCAAGCGGACCGCGCAGCTGTCAAGCCGCCGAGCTCGGCGCTTTCGCATAAGCGCAAGGCGCACGCGCGTCGGCGCGATGACGGAGGCTATCCGACGGTGCTGGGCTACGGCCAGGAAGCTTCATACGGCGCGCTGTTCGACCGGTTCTCGCGCCATTTCTAGTCTTGTCGTGCGCGGTTTGTTGTGAATCGTATCTGCTACGGCGCCGTGTCTGGCTGCGCGATCTCGCGCGGCGCGAATACGTAGGTCGAGCTGCAGAACTCGCAGGTCACCGTGATCCTGCCGTCCTCCACCATGTCGTCGCGGTCCTTTTCGGAAAAGCTCCGCAGCATGTTCTCGACGTTGCCGCGCGAGCATGAGCACTGCGCGTTGACGGGCGCGGCGCGGAAGACGCGCACGCCGTGTTCGTGAAACAGCCGGTAGGCGAGGCGCTCGCTCGACAGCGCCGGGTCGATCAGCTCGATGTCGTCGACGGTGGCGATGAGGGAGCGGCCCTCGACCCAGGCATCGTCCTCTGGGATGACGTGCGGCGTCGTGCCGGGCGGCGCGTCGCCCGGATCGAGGTCGGCCTGGCGCGCGCGTTCGGACGAGTTGGGGAGGAACTGCAGCAGGATGCCGCCGGCGCGCCAGTGTCGCCGCGCGCCGTTCTCGCCGGCCCGGAACTCCTCGGCGACGGCGAGCCGCACGCGGGTCGGGATCTGCTCCGAGCGCGTAAAATATTCATGCGCGGCCTGTTCGAGGTCGCCGCCTTCGAGCGGAACCAGCCCCTGGTAGCGGTTCATGTCCGGGCCCTGGTCGATGGTCATCGCCAAGTGACCGTGGCCGAGCAGCTGTCCCGGCGCGGCCTCGTCCGCGGCGATCGCCGCGGCCACCCGCTCGGCATCGAAGCGGGCGCACGCGCGCACTCTGTCGGGCGAGGTGAAGTCGACCACCAGCATGCGCACCGGGCCGTCGCTCTGCGTCTGCATGATGAAGCGGCCCTCGAATTTGAGCGAGGAGCCCAACATGACCGCGAGCACGATCGCCTCGCCGAGCAGCTTTGCCACCGGCGCGGGGTAGTCGTGGCTGGTCAGGATGGTGTCGACCGCGGGACCCAGCCGCACGATGCGGCCGCGCAGGTCGAGCGCCTTGACGGCAAACGGCAAGATGGTGTCGTCGAGGCTGGTTTGCGCCGGCTCGCGAACCGGGATGGCGAAGTTGGGGTCGTTCATCGCGCCTGAATATAGGCGATCGAGGGCAAATTGTGAGTCATATGGGCCGGGCCCGCGCGCTACTTCGCCTTACTGGCCGTTCGCTTCCAGGCACCAGGCCAAAATTCCCTTCTGCGCGTGGAGCCGGTTTTCGGCCTCGTCGAACACCACGGACTGCGGCCCGTCGATCACCTCGGCGGTGACTTCCTCGCCGCGATGGGCCGGCAGGCAGTGCATGAAAATGGCGTCGGACTTCGCGCGCGCCATGAGGCGCGCATTGACCTGATAGGGCTTGAGCAGGTTATGGCGGCGGGCGCCGTTGCGGTCGCCCATCGAGACCCAGGTGTCGGTGACGACGCAGTCGGCGCCCTTCACCGCCTCGTCCGGATCGGCGCCGAGCCGGATCGCGGCGCGCTGGGATTTGATCCAATCGAGCAGCGGCTTCTTCGGCGCCAGCTCGGGCGGAGTGGCGATGCGCAGCCGGAACTCGAAGCGTTCGGCGGCCTGCATCCACGAGGTGAGCACGTTGTTGGCGTCGCCGGTCCAGGCCACGGTGCGGCCGCGGATCGGACCGCGATGCTCCTCGAACGTCATGACATCGGCCATGACCTGGCAGGGATGCGAACGCCGGGTCAGGCCGTTGATCACCGGCACCGTGGCGTGCTGCGCCAGTTCCGCGACCGCGTCGGCATCGGGGGCCCGGATCATGATGGCGTCGATATAGCGCGACAACACGCGCGCGGTGTCGGCCAGTGTCTCGCCGCGGCCGAGCTGCATATCCTCGGCGGTCAGCAGGATGGCATCGCCGCCGAGCTGGCGCATGGCGACCTCGAACGAAACCCGGGTGCGCGTCGAGGGCCGCGCGAAAATCATCGCCAGCGTTTTTCCGGCGAGCGGCCGGTCGTCGTTCGGCCGCTTCGCCTTCATGGCGCGTGCGGTCTCGATCATGCGGCGCAGTTCCGCGGCCGGCACGTCGCCGAGGTCGAGGAAGTGGCGCACGCCGTTCATCGGCCCGCCTCCTGGTTGCCCCCCGCCTTGGCGGCCTCGTGAGCGGGCGCGGAGCGGCTCGCCGCCGCGCGGCTGAGCCTGGCGCAGGCGCGGTCGAGGCGGGAAATCGCCTCGGCGATTTCCGCCTCGCCGACGATGAGCGGCGGCAGCAGTCTCACGACGTTGTCGCCCGCCGACACCGTGATCATCTTCTCGGCGCGCAGCGCATCGACCATCTCGCCGGCCGGAATGCGGGCGCGCAAGCCGATCAGCAGGCCCTCGCCGCGCACCTCGGCAATGAGCGAGGGATATCGATCCTTGATCTCGGCGAGGCGCTGCTTGAAGAGGAGCGCGATGCGCTGCACCTGGTCGAAGAAGCCCGGCGCCAGCATGACGTCGAGCACCGCGTTGGCGGCGCTCATCGCCAGCGGATTGCCGCCGAAGGTCGAGCCGTGGGTGCCGGTGGTCATGCCTTGCGCCGCCGCGCTGGTCGCGAGGCAGGCGCCGAGCGGGAAGCCGCCGCCGAGCGCCTTGGCGAGCGCCATGATGTCGGGCTCAACACCGGCGCGCTGATAGCCGAACAGCGCGCCGGTGCGTCCCATGCCGGACTGCACCTCGTCGAAGACCAGAACGAGCCCATGCCGGTCGCAGAGCTCGCGCAAGGCCCGAAGGAACGCCGGCTCGACCACCCGCACGCCGCCTTCGCCCATGATCGGCTCGATCAGGATCGCGGCGGTCTCGGCGGTGATCGCGTGCTTGGTTGCGTCGAGATCGCCGAACGGCATCTGGTCGAAACCGTCGACCACGGGGCCGAAGCCTTCGAGATACTTGCGCTGCCCGCCGGCGGCGAGCGTCGCCAGCGTGCGGCCGTGAAAGGCGCCCTCGAAGGTGATGATGCGGTAGCGTTCCGGCGCACCCACCGCCGACTGGTATTTCCGCGCCATCTTGATCGAGCATTCCATCGCCTCGGCGCCGGAATTGCAGAAGAACACCACGTCGGCGAAGCTCGCCTCGCACAGCCGCTGCGCCACCCGCTCGGCTTCCGGGATTTGGTAGAGATTGGAGACGTGCCACACCTTGTGCGCCTGCTCGGTGACGGCGGCGACCAGGCGCGGATGGGCATGACCCAGCGCGTTCACGGCAACGCCGGAGCAGAAATCGAGATAGCGTTCGCCGTCGGTCGCGACGAGCCAAGCGCCTTCGCCCCGCTCGAAGGCGAGGTCGACGCGTGCGTAGGTCGGCAGCAGATGCGATGTCACGGCTGAGCCCGCGGGCGCCGCGCAGCAATATTCCGCGCGGTCAAAACGAAATGTGCCGCCTCTCTGGGCGGCACGATTCACATTTTAGTTCCGTGCCGCGGTCTGTCAACACGGTATGGCGTACGCCCCACGCCCGCCAAATGTTCCGAGTCATCCACACCGGGCAGGAATATGTGGACGCATCTCGCGCGACTCTTGCGTCAGACTCCCGCCATATTGTAGCGTTTTGATTGTCAAGTACGACATCTCGTGTGGCGGACGGTCTTTCTCTCCAAGTGTTGGGTTGGCGTTGCGTTGGGCGGCTACGCGCTTCCTGGCCCGATGGGGGATTCCATCGAGGCCGCGCCCGCACCTTTGAGGAGGATAGAGCATGTCGTGGACTGACGAACGGGTCGAGCTCCTGAAGAAGCTTTGGTCCGACGGTCTTTCGGCGAGTCAGATTGCCGCGGAGCTCGGCGGCATCACGCGCAACGCCGTGATCGGCAAGGTGCATCGCTTGGGCCTGTCCGGGCGCGCCAAGAGCACGTCCAGCGCCGCGCCGCGCCAGCGCAAGCCGCGTTCGGCGGCGCACATGCTGCGCATCCCGCGCAGCTCGATCCGCGGCAACACCGCGCTCGCCCACGCCTACGACATCGAGGAGGCCGAGCCCGAGCTGATCGACAACATCATTCCGATCGGCCAGCGCCGCACCATCCTTGAACTCAACGAGCAGACCTGCCGCTGGCCGGTCGGCGATCCCGGCAGCACCGAGTTCTTCTTCTGCGGCGGCAATACCGTGACCGGGCTGCCTTATTGCAGCTATCACTCGCGGGTCGCCTACCAGCCGGCGACCGATCGCCGCCGGGACAGGCGTCCGGTTCGCTGAGCGAGGCTCAACCCGCCTTGCCGAACCGGTCGTCGAGCGAATAGCCGGCGCCGCGCACGGTGCGGATCGGGTCGGTGACGTGGCCGCGGTTGAGCGCCTTGCGCAGGCGGCCGACGTGCACGTCGACGGTGCGCTCGTCGATATAGACGTCGCTGCCCCATACGCCGTCGAGCAGCTGCTCGCGGGAGAACACCCGGCCGGGGCGTTCCATCAGATACTCCAACAGGCGGAATTCGGTCGGGCCGAGGTCGACCGGGCGGCTCGCGCGCGACACGCGCTTCTTCTCGCGGTCGAGTTCAAGATCGCCGATCGCCAGCACCGTGGCGACGCGTTCGGGGCTCGCCCGGCGCAGCAGCGCGCGGATGCGCGCCAGCAGTTCCGGCACCGAGAACGGCTTGACGATGTAGTCGTCGGCGCCGGTCGCGAGCCCGCGCACCCGCTCGCTCTCCTCCCCGCGCGCGGTGAGCATGATGATCGGCAGCGCCTGCGTCTGCGGCCGCGCCCGCAGCCGCCGGCACAGCTCGATGCCGGACAGGCCGGGCAGCATCCAGTCGAGGACGACGAGGTCGGGCGCGGTTTCCCGTAGCCGCGTGTCGGCCTCGTCGCCCCGCGTGACGGCGTCGACCTCGTAGCCTTCGGCTTCGAGGTTGTAGCGCAGCAGGGTGGTGAGCGGTTCCTCGTCTTCGACGATCAGGATGCTTGCCGCCATCCCATTCTCCTATTTCGTCAGCAGTGCCGCTGGGAAGCTCGTCGTGTCGCCCTTGGGACGCTGGTCGGTGATCGGGCGACCTTCGATCATGTAGTAGATGGTCTCGGCGATGTTGGTGGCGTGGTCGCCCATACGCTCTATATCCTTGGCGCAGAACATCAGATGCATGCAGAACGTGATGTTGCGCGGGTCTTCCATCATGTAGGTGAGGAGCTCGCGGAACAGCGACGTGCACATGGCGTCGACTTCCTCGTCGCCTTTCCAGACCGCGAGCGCGGCTTGCAGATCGCGGCCCGCATAGGCGTCGAGCACCTGCTTGAGCTCCGCCGAAACCAGCGCCGACATGTGCTCGACGCCGCGGATCAGCTTGGCCGGGTAGAAGTCGCCGTCCAGCGCCACGACCCGCTTGCCGATGTGCTTAGCGTGATCGCCGATCCGCTCGAGGTCGTTGCACACGCGCATGGCGCCGATGATCTCGCGCAGGTCGACCGCCATCGGCTGGCGCCGCGCGATGGTGAGGATCGCCTTTTCCTCGACTTCGCGCTGCAGCGCGTCGATCGCGGGGTCTGTGGCGATCACGCGCTCGCCCAGCTCGACGTCGCGGTCGACCAGCGCCCCGACCGCGTCGGTGATCTGGCGCTCGGCGAGGCCGCCCATCTCGGCGACCTTGCGGGTGATCTCCTGGAGATCGGTGTCGAAGGCCTTGGCGGTGTGGTCAACCCTGGTGGTGTATTCGGTCATGGCGGTCACCCGAAGCGTCCGGTGATATAGTCCTGCGTGCGCTGGTCGCGCGGCGCCGTGAACATCTTGCTCGTCGAATCGAACTCGATCAGCTCGCCGAGATACATGAAGGCGGTGAACTCGGATACCCGCGCGGCTTGCTGCATGTTGTGCGTGACGATGACGATCGTGTAGTCGTCCGTCAATTCGTCGATCAATTCCTCGATCTTGGCGGTCGAGATCGGGTCGAGCGCCGAGCAGGGTTCGTCGAACAGGATCACCTCGGGCCGCACCGCGACGGTGCGGGCGATGCACAGCCGCTGCTGCTGGCCGCCCGACAGGCTCTGCCCGTTGGCGTTGAGCTTGTCTTTGACTTCCCCCCACAGCGCCGCGCGCCGCAGCGCGGTTTCGACGCGGCCGTCCAGCTCGGATTTCGGCAGCCGCTCATAGAGCCTGATGCCGAAGGCGATGTTCTCGTAGATCGACATCGGGAACGGTGTCGGCTTCTGGAACACCATGCCGATGCGCGCGCGCAGCAGGTTGAGGTCCTGTTTCGGCGACAGAATATTGCGGCCGTCGAATATGACCTCGCCGGTCGCGCGCTGGTGCGGATAGAGGTCGTACATCCGGTTGAGCACCCGCAGCAGCGTGGACTTGCCGCAACCCGACGGCCCGATGAACGCGGTGACCCCGTTCTCGTAAAGCGAAAGGCTGATGGATTTCAGCGCTCTCGCGTCGCCATAGAAGAAATCGAGGTCGCGAATCGTGACCTTCTCGGCAAGTCCGGCCCGATCGACGGCGGCGTGGGTAACGGAGGGTACCGCCACTGAAGCTGATGCGTCGTTCATGACTGTTTCCCTGACGGGACAAGGGCGCGCGCGCTTATGCTCAAGGCCAGCACTGCGAGCGTGATGATCAGCGCGCCGGTCCACGCCAGCGACTGCCAATCCTTGTAGGGACTGAGCGCGAACTGGAAGATGACGACCGGCAGGCTGGCGACCGGCTGGTCGAGGTTGGTGCTCCAGAACTGATTGTTGAGCGAGGTGAAAAGTAGCGGCGCAGTCTCGCCGCTGATGCGGGCGACGGCCAACAGGACTCCGGTCACCATGCCGGCCCGCGCAGCGCGATAGCAGATGCGCGTGATCGACATCGAGCGCGGCAGGCCGATTGAGGTCGCGGCTTCGCGCAGCGCGTTGGGCACCAGCGTCAGCATGTCCTCTGTGGTCCGCACGACCACCGGTATCACCAGCACGGCGAGCGCGACGCCGCCCGCCCAGCCGGAGAAATGGCCCATCGGCGCGACCATGATTTCGTAGATGAACAGCCCAATGACGATCGAGGGTGCGCTGAGCAGAATATCGTTGATGAAGCGCACCACGCTGGTCAGCCGATCATAACGGCCATATTCGGCCATGTAGGTGCCGGCGAGGATTCCGACAGGGGTGCCGATCGCAACGGCGATGAAGGTGAGCACCAGGCTGCCGAAGATGGGATTGAGCAGGCCGCCGCTGGAGCCGGGCGGCGGCGTCATTTCCGTGAACACTGCGATCGACAAACCGCCAAAACCCTTCCACAGCAACGCACCCAGGATAAGCACCAGCCACCCCAGGCCGAAGGCCGTTGCGGCGAACGCCAGCACCGTCGCGGCAGCGTTGCTGCGGCGGCGTCTGGAATAACGAGCGGCTGAAATCGCATCCGGCATGGCGTCATCCGATCCTGCGATTGATTCGCGCCAGCATGTAGCGCGCGATGGCAAGCACGATGAAAGTAATCATGAACAGGATCAGCCCGAGCGCGATCAGCGCCGAGGTATACAAATCGCCCACCGCCTCGGTGAACTCGTTGGCTATGGTGGCAGAGATGGTGGTGCCGGGCGCCAGCACCGAAGCCGAGATGCGGTGCGCGTTGCCGATAACGAAGGTCACTGCCATGGTCTCGCCGAGGGCGCGGCCGAGGCCGAGCATCACGCCGCCGATGACGCCGACCCGGGCATAGGGCAGCACCACGTTGCGCACCACCTCCCAGGTCGTGCAGCCGACGCCGTAAGCCGCCTCCTTGAGCACCGTCGGCACCGCCTCGAACACGTCGCGCGAGATCGCGGTCACGAACGGCAGCACCATGATGGCGAGAATCAATCCCGAGGTCAGCACGCCGATGCCGTAGGGCGGCCCAGCGAACAGCGGTGCAATTCCGGGCACGTGGCCGAGCGTATTGATCAGGAAGGGCTGCAACGTCTGCTGCAGGAAGGGAGCGAATATGAAAAGGCCCCAGATGCCGTAGATGATGCTGGGGATGCCGGCCAGCAGTTCGATCGCAATCCCGATCGGACGCCGCAGCCATTGTGGGCATAGTTCGGTGAGAAAGAACGCGATCATCAAGCCGACCGGAACGGCAATCAGCATGGCGATGAACGAAGTGAGGATCGTGCCGTAGATCGCCGGCAGCGCACCGAATATCTCGGTGACTGGATTCCACCGCTCGCTCACCAGGAAGCCGAAGCCGAAAGTCCGAAACGCCGGGATGGAGCCGTCGATCAGCGAGATGATGACGCCGCTCAGAAGCAGCAGGACGCCGATCGCCGCGGCACGCGTCAAATGGCGGAATACGGCGTCGCCCAACCGCAAACGGTCGAGAACCTTGGTGCGCGCGGTCGATGCGGCCGGGATGGCTGCTGCGTCCGTCAACGCGAAATCGACCACTGGCCGCCTCCCGGCAGGTTGCATCAGCTCTCCTCGCCGCGCTTGTCCTCGGAGAGCTACTCATACGGCCAGTCAGCCGTTAGACAAGCCGCTTTTGCCTGAAAGAGGGAAAAGGCGCCGCGTGGCGCCTTTTCTCCGCCCTTGAGCCTAGAAACTCGCGCCCTTGATCTTCTCTTTCCAGGTCTTTTCGATCAACGCCACGACGCTATCGGGCATCGGAACGTAGTCGAGCTCGGCTGCCATCTGCTGGCCGTGCTTGTAGCCCCAATCGAAGAACTTGAGAGCTGCATCCGAGTCAACCGGGTTGACCGGGACCACCTGCATCAGGATGAACGTGGAACCTGCGACCGGCCACGACTTGTCGCCGGGCGCGTTCGTCATGATGACGTGGAAATCCGGCGCACTGGTCCAATCGGCTCCGGCGGCCGCGGCCTGAAAAGCCTCCGACGTCGGCGCGACGGTCTTGCCCGCCGCATTGATCATCTTGGCGTAGGTCAGGTTGTTCTGCTTGGCGTAAGCATACTCGACATAGCCAAGCGAGCCTTGCGTCTGCGCCGCGTTGTTGGAAACGCCCTCGCTGCCCTTGGCGCCGATGCCGACCGGCCACTCAACCGCGGTGTTCTCGCCGACCTTTGACTTCCACTCGGGGCTGACCTTGGACAGATAGTTCGTCCAGATGAAAGTCGTGCCCGAGCCGTCCGAGCGGTGCACGACGGCGATCGCCATATTCGGCAGCGTAACGCCGGGATTGAGTTTTACAATGGCCGGATCGTTCCATTGCGTGATGTCGCCGAGGAAGATCTTGGCGATGGTCGGGCCGTCGAGGGTGAGCTCGCCCGGCTTGATGCCGGGCACGTTCATGATCGGAACGACGGAGCCGTTGATGATCGGAAACTGCACGAAGTTGTTTTTGGCAATGTCCGCGGGCGTCAGCGGCATATCGGAAGCGCCGAAGGTGACCGTCTTGTTGGTGATCTGCTTGATGCCGCCGCCCGAACCGATCGACTGGTAGTTCAGCCCGACGCCAGTGGCTTTGCGGTAGACGTCCGCCCACTTGGCGAGCACCGGATAGACGAAGGTGGAGCCGGCCCCGGTGATGTCGGCGGCGGAGGCGGGAAGGACCGTCGCGGCCAGCAAGCCGGCAACGGCAATGGTTCTCAGATGGTTCACGGATTTCTCTCCTGTGTACGGAACTTCGGGCGGCGCGAGTCGGTGACCCGCGCCTGCCTCTCGCCCCGCTTTTCGGGGCATTTCCCTGTTTGACGTTCTGTAAGCAACGCGGTGCGGGCGGGATTGTCCCGATCAAGGCTGGCCCGCAGCCACGGCATGATTAGGTCTCCACGTCACCGTTCTATGAGCCGCGGATGACAATTGCATGACAGTGCAAGGCATTGAGACAAAAGCGATTTATTGAGTCTGCGGGGCGATCGCTGCGGGCAGATGAACGGTGAAGGTCGCGCCACCGCCCGCCGCGCTCTCGATCGACAGCCGGCCGCGATGGCGGTTGAGGATATGCTTGACCAAGGCCAGGCCAAGCCCGGTTCCGCCCTGGGCCCGGCTCTCCTGCACATCGACGCGATAAAACCGCTCGGTCAGACGCGGCAGATGCTCCGGCGCGATGCCCGGTCCGTAGTCGCGCACGCTGACCTGCGCTTCCGGCTCGCCCTGCGATGCCGCTGCGAGCGCGAGCCTGATGTCGACGCGCTTGCCCGCCGCGCCGTATTTGAGCGCGTTCTCGACCAGGTTCTCGAACAGCCTGATGAGCTCGTCGCGGTCGCCGAGCACCATCAGCGCGTCGGCCGCTTCGACGTTGACGGCAACGCCGCGGTCACGCGCCAGCGTCTCGAGACCATCGACCACCTGGCGCACGATCGGCACGAGATCGACCGGCGTGTCGGGCCGGCGGTGCGCGTTGAGCTCGATGCGCGACAGTGAGAGCAGGTCGTCGATCAGCCGCGCCATCCGCCGCGCCTGGTCCTGCATGATGACGAGGAAGCGCTCGCGCGCCTTGACGTCGTCTCGCGCCGAGCCCTGCAGGGTTTCGATGAAGCCCAACAGGGCCGCCAGCGGCGTGCGCAGCTCGTGGCTCGCGTTGGCGACGAAGTCGGCGCGCATCTCCTCAACGCGCCGCAGCGGCGTGAGGTCGTGAAAGGTCAGCAGCACCAGGTCTGGCCGGCCGGCGTCGGCAGCGCGCCTGAGCGGCATGACGATCGTCTCGAGCCAGCGGTCGAGCGGCGCCCGCTCGGAATATTCGACGCGCTGCTCCTCGCCGCTCTGCAAGGCGCGGCCGATGCTCTCGATCAGCTCGGGCATGCGCAACGCCAGCGAGACCGGCTCGCCCTGGCGCAGCGCCGGCGCCAGCGCGCGCGCGCGCTCATTGTGCGCCAGCACGCGGCCGTCGCGGTCGAGCGCGATGACCGGATCCGGCAGGCCGCCGATGATGGTGCGCAACGGGTCGTCGGGGCGCTGCGATACGGCGACCGGCTCCGCCAGGCGATCGACCTCGGCGCCGGCACGGCCGGCCAGCAGGGCCGCGGCCGCGACGATCGCAAATCCGAGGATCGCATAGCCGGCCGCGATGGCGCCGCCGATCGCCAATGCGGCGAAGACGATCGCGGCCGCCGCGATCACCAGCCGCGCGCCGCGCCAGCGCCTGCCGGCGATCGCCGCGCGATCTTCATTCAAGCTCATGAAGAAGCACTTAGAGCATTTCTACGCCGACTGGAATGCGCGGCCCGCTCGCCGCGCGTGCGCGGATCAGGACGCGTCAGGTTCCTTGCCGAAACATTCGTGCGTCGCCGCCATCGGCGGCGGCGTCGCATGGGCGGCACGGCGCGCGACGTAGCCGAGGTAGAGCTCGCGAATGCCGAGCACCAGCAGCGAAAGCACGAAAGGAATAATGTAATAGAGCAGGCGGAACAGCAGCAGACCGGCGAGCAGGTCTTCCTTGTCGAACTGCCACAGCGCGACCATCATGGCGGCATCGAACACGCCGAGACCGCCGGGCGCATGGCTGGCGAAGCCGAGCAGCGTCGCGGCGACGAAAATCACCGCCACCGTGACGAAGCCGAGATTGGGCTCGTCGGGCACCAGCATGTACATGGCGGCCGCGCAGCACGACAGATCGACGATGCCGATGCCGATCTGGAGAAGCGTCAAGCCGCCGCCCGGCAAGGTCACCTTCCAGCCGTCGCGGCCGATCACGCGCGGCTTCGCTCGCACCCAGGCGACGTAGGCCGACAGCATGGCGAGAACCACCAGCGCGAAGGCGCGGTTGAGCCAGAGCGGAAGCTGGTCGATGGCGCGCGCGGCATTGGGCGCATAGAGAATGCCGAGCCCGAGCACGGTGGCGTTGCCGAGCCAGAAGGTGAGACCGGCGATGAAGCAGATTTTCGTGACCTCGATGACGCTGAGGCCCCACTCGGAATAGACGCGGTAGCGCACCGCGCCGCCGGAGAAAACGCTGGCGCCGACATTGTGGCCGATCGCGTAGCTGGTGAAGCCGCCGAGCGCCGCGATGCGATAAGGCACGTCGGCGCGGCCGATCGTGCGCAAGGCAAACAGGTCGTAAAAGGTGAGCGTCAGGTAGCCCGCGGCAACGAAGAAGCCGGCGATGCCCAGCGTCCGCCAGTCGGTCGCCTCCATGGCGTCAATGAGCTCGTCGACGTCGATATCGTGCAGAATGCGATAGAGCACCGCCGCGGCGATGGCGATGATGATGACGCTGAACACTACGCCGATGCGACTGAAGCCGACCTTCTGGTCGAAGAATTGCGCGGTCCCGCGCAGTGGCTTCAACATTCCGCGCTCCGGACCGGCTGGTTGCGCATCGATCGACCGTCTCGTCCCGCCACCCAGCATGTCCCGGCCCCGGCCCCCACTAGCAGATGTCGTGTGCGGGCGCGAGTGCGGCGCGACCGTGCCGCTAGCGCGCTCCTTGGCCGCACCCGCTCTGCCGCGCGCGGCCGCAAGCTGCTATGCTGGCGCAGCCGATTTGCGGCGGGGAAGGGGCGGCGGCCAGCGGCCTGCCCAGGAGCCGCCCAAATCGCGCACAACCCCAAGGTACGCGCACCATGACGGATCAACCGGTTGCCCGCCGCACGGTCATCAAGAGCGCCGGTCTCGGCATCGGCGCCGGCCTCGCCTCGGGCATCGGATCGGCGCACGCCCAGGTGGCCGCGGCTGCTGCTGCGGCCCTAGCCGCGGCGGCGGATATCTGGAGCGGCGAATATTGGGCGCACAAGGGCGACGTGAAGGTCGCCATGTACCGCAAGCGCATCGGCGCGCCCGCAGCCGGCGAGCCGCGTCGGCCGGTGCTGTTCCTCGTTCACGGCTCCTCGAATGCGGCGCGCAGCAGCTACGACCTCACGGTGCCGGGCAAGGGCGAATATTCGATGATGAATATCTTCGCCGGCTATGGCTACGACGTGTGGACCATGGATCACGACGGCTACGGCAATTCCGGCAGTTCTGGCAACAATTCCGATATCGCGAGCGGCGTCGAGGATCTCAAAGCCGCGTTCCCCGTGGTGATGAAGGAAACCGGCCAGGGCCGCATCCATTTTTTCGGCACGTCGTCCGGCGGCATCCGCGCTGCCGCCTACGCGCAGGCGCAGCCCGAGCGCGTCGACCGGCTCATCCTCTCCGCCTTCACCTATAAGGGCAACGGCGCCGAGGAGATCGCGCGGCGGCAAAAGCATATCGCGGAGCTGCGCGCCAACCCGCGGCGCAAGCGCGACGCCGCCATGATCCGCTCGATCTTCACCCGCGACGGCCATCCCGGCATCTACGATCCGGCGGTGCCCGAAGCGATCATCGCCATGGAGATGAAGTTCGGCGACACCGTCCCGAGCGGCACCTATCTCGACATGGCGGCAAACCTGCCGCTGGTCGATCCGGCCAAGGTGATGGCGCCGGTGCTGATGACGCGCGGCGAATGGGACGGCAACTCGACCGACGAGGACCTGCTCGATTTCTTCCGCCAGCTGCCGAACGGCGACCGCCAGTTCGTCATCCTGCCGCAGACCGCGCACAGCGCCGGCTACAGCAAGAACCGCGAGCTTCTGTGGTACGCGATGAGGAATTTTCTGGCCGCTCCCGCGCCGGCGGCGAGTTGAGGAAATGGCGAACGCTTTACCCGATTCGCCGCCCGCGATCCGCTATTCGCTGCCAAGCGCGCCCTCGGCGAAAAACCCGCGCAGCTCCTTGTAGGTCTCCTCCGGCGCCTCGTCGGAGAGATAATGGCCACAGGGCAGCGCCTTGGCGCCGCGGATGTCGGCGGCGTAGCGCTGCCAGATTTCGCCGGGGCTCGGCTTACTGTTGCGGCCGACGCTGCCGGTCGCGCCCCACAGCAGCAGCACCGGGCAGCCGATCTTTCGCTCGGCCTCGAAATCCCTGGTGTCCATGTCGAGATCGACGCCGTGGGTCGCGCGGTAATCCTCGCACATGGCGTGGATGGTCGCCGGATTGCGGAAATAGCGCTTGTACTCGGCGAGCGCCGCCGGGTCGAAGAAGCTCAGGCCCTGCTTGGTTTTCGCCAGCTTATTCTCGATGAAATAGTCGGGATCGGCGCCCATCAGCCGCTCCGGGAAGTCGTAGGGCTGGATCATGAAGAACCAGTGCCAGGAAAAGGTGCCCCAGGCGCGCGTGACGTTGTTGAGGAGGTGATGCTGCGGGATGATGTCGAGGATGGCGGCGCGCGCAACCGCGGCCGGATGGTCGAGGCACATGCGGTGCAGCACGCGCGCGCCGCGATCGTGGCCGGCGGCGTAGAAGCGCCGGTGGCCGAGCGCCGCCATCACCTCGATCTGGTCCTGCGCCATGGCGCGGAACGAATAGCCGGAATGATCCTCGCCGCCCGGCGGCTTTTCCGAATCGCCGTAGCCGCGCAGGTCAGTCGCCACCACGGTGAATTTCTGCGCCAGCCGCGGCGCGAATTTGTGCCACGACAGGTGGCTGAACGGATTGCCGTGCATCAAGAGGAGCGGCGGCCCGCTGCCGCCGTGCACGGTCACGATGCGCGCGCCACTGGTCTTGATTTCGGCGCGGGTGAAGTCTTCGAACATCGTCCCTCTCTCCCTGTCATTCCGGGACCTGGCGCAGCGCGGAGCCCGGAATCCATGACCACCGACGTTTGATAATATCCGTCGCCTTCAGGAAGCGCACCTTTCGCGGCCCTGGATCGCGGGCTTGCGCGTCGCGCGACCCGCAATGACGCGCGCCGCGGTCCGCGGTAAGCTCTGCGCGAGGACAAGGGGATTCCCGTCATGCACCTGCGTCGCACCTTTGTGGTTGTCGCCGCCGCGATGGCTGCGGTGGCGATTGTTGCCGTCGCGCGCGTGGCCCTCGCGCAAACCGCCGCCGCGCCCTCGCTCACCATGGAGACCAGCAAAATGCCGTCCGACATCGATCCGCAATCCGGCTTCCGCCTGCCGCTGCCCAAGCGCGAGGATTTGGACGAGGCCGGCAAGCGCGCCTACGACCAAGCCGCCACGCCGGGCAAGTCGATCGTCGGATTGCGTGGGCCCGCCGGCATTGCGCTCTACAGTCCCAGGACGGCCGAGGCGCGCAGCGCGTTCAATCAGTATCTGCGCTTCGAGGTGTTCGATCCGAAAGTCCGCGAAGTCGCGATCCTCACCGTCGCGCGCGAGATGGACAGCCAGTTCGAATGGGCCGCGCACGAGCCCGAGGCCCGCAAGGTTGGTGTGGCGCAGCAGGTCATCGACATCATCAAGCATCGCGCCAGCACCCAGGGCCTTGACGAAACCAACGCGGCGATCATCGAGCTGGGCCGGCAGACGTTCGGCGATCACAAGGTGACGCCGCAGGCGTTTGCGCGGGTCAAGAAGCTGTTCGAGCCGAACAAGCTTGTCGAACTGGTGCTGCTGATGGGCAACTACGCCGCCACCGCGGCGCTGCTCACCGCCTTCGACATGCAGCTGCCCGAAGGCCAGAAGCCGCTGCTGCCGATGCCGTAATCACTTCTCGTCCTTGTCGAGCCCAAGCTCGGCCCAGCGCGACCTGACGGCGCCGATGTCCTTCGCGTCCGGCCACACCGTCGGCGGAAAGCGCGCGCCGCCGAGATCGGGGTCGGGGTCGTAGTCGAGATTGATGGTAGCGTCGATCAGCAGGCGGTTCCATTTACCAGTGCCGAACTGGTGGACGTTGCGGTCGCGCCGCCGCGTCGAGGGATCGAGGCCGGCGCCGAACGTCGCGGGCATGATGACGATGTCGTTCTCGCCGGCATTGACGCGGAAGGTGGTGGCCCAGTCGACCGCGGCGTAGTCGTGGATGTCGATGTCGTCGTCGACGACGGTGACATGCTTGTAGCGCACGTGCGCCGCCGACGAGCCCCACAGCGCATTGGCGACCTGCTTGGCCTGGCCCCGATAGCTCTGCTTGATCTGCACCAGCGTGTGCACGCCGGCCTGCACCGGCGGACACCACACGTCGGTCACGCCCGGCACGCCGGCGCGGTCGAGCACGTTCCAGGCGGTCGCCGCGCGCATGATCGAGGAGCACACGCCGTTCTCGGAAAAACTGCCCGGCATCGAGCCCTCGATGGTGCCGCGCAGGATCGGGTCGGTGCGGTGGGTGATGCAGGTGACGCGGATCGATGGCTTCGCCGAAGCGTCGCCCGCCACGTAGCCGGTGAACTCGGCGTACGGGCCCTCCATGAGGTAGGTCTTGGGATCGAGGCAGAGATAGCCTTCGATGACGATCTCGGCGCTCGCCGGCACGTGGAGGTCGACCGTCTCGCATCGAACCAGCTCGACCGGCGCGCCGCGGATCGCGCCCATCACGTCGTATTCGCAGATGCCCTTGGGCACCGGCGCGCCGCCGACGAAGCCGAGCGAGGGCTCCCAGCCGATCGCGACCGCGATCGGCATTTCGTCGTGGCCGGCCTGCTGCCAGGCGGTGACGTGATGCCCGATATGCTGCGCCCGCCACATCAGGATCGGAATCCGGTCCTTGCCGCCCACCATGCCGCGATAGACGCCGACATTCATCACGCCGGTTTCGGGATCCTTGGTGACGACGCCGCCATAGGTAAGGATGTAGCGGCCGCCGTCGGCGCGGTTCCATTGCGGCACCGGGAAGTCGTTGAGGTCGACGTCGTCGCCCGTCACGACGTTTTCCTTGACCGGGCCGGTGGCGACGATCTTCGGCGCCACGCTGTCGGACAGGACGGTGCGGCCGAGCTTGACCAGTTCGCGCGGGTGGGTGTCCGACGGCAGGCCGAGCATCATGGCGACGCGCCGATAGCTTGAGAGGCCGTTGGTGAACACCTGCCGGCAGCGGCTGTTGGCGCCGTAGTCGCGGATATTGCTGAACAGGAGCGCCGGGCCCGTGCCGGCGCCCTGCGCCAGCCGCGCTACGGTGCCGAGCTCGATATTCCAGTCGACTTCGGCGCCGATCTCCTTGAGCTCGCCGGCGCCGTCGAGCGCCTTCATCCAGCCGCGCAGATCGCCGAACGCAATGGGATTTCGTTCCGTGGTCATGAGTGTTTCCGGTCGGGTAAATCAACGTTCGTTCTGCGCTTGCGCCGCCTCGCATGTCAATCTTGCCGCCGCGTGACGCTCTGACGGACTCCTGGCGTCCGACCGTTGATTTGCCAAAAACTTCATTCTGAGTGGCTGGTCAAAATCGCGATCGGCAACTTGTCAAAGATGCGTCCGACGGCAATTTTCGGGTGTGGCGAAATCCCTCCCTCCAGCGTCAACGCATTTGAAAATACTGCCTTCAGCTCGACCGGGATTCTCAGTGAAGTCCCCTCCCATCGCCATGCTGGAACGCTTATTGCGCGCTGCTCGGCCAAGAGACGAGCGGGCCAACGGCAAACGGCGACGATGACGCTTGAATTGTGAAGATGGCGCGCAAAGCCAACAACATGTTCCGACATCGGCCCGAGGATTTCGAGCGGAATGTAGGCTCCTTCCAGAAAAAGGTCGGCCAGCCTGTTTCGCACTGCAAGAACGCGCGCAATAACGCGTTGTTTGATGCGGCCATCCGTCCAATTCGCGATTAATTCATCCAAAGAAAGTCCGTCGCCCAAGGTTTGACGTGCTGCAAAATCGACTGGGCTGCGGTTATCCGGATCGACAAGGCTTAAATCCCAATAATCGGTTCCCTGATAAATGTCGGGCACGCCGGGGGCCGTAAGCTTGATGAGGACTTGCGCCAAACCGTTGACTGCTCCTGCTGCGGCGATGCGGTCAGCAAAATCGGCCACTTCGGACAGCCACTCGCATCGACTTGAGAAAAGCCACGCCAGATAGGCCGAGGCCGCTTGCTCATAGGCCGCATTCGGCGCCGACCAATCGCTATGGAGCTTCGCCTCGCGCAGCGCCTTTTGTTGCCATGCGGCAATTCGCTTTGCATACTTGGCAAGCGCGGCAGAATCCGTTGCAGCGAGCTGCATCGGCCACGATCCGACGATGGTCTGAAAGAGAATCGTCAGATCTCCGGCGCTGGGCATCATGACGCCTTCAGGGCCGAGGCATTGCCGGGCGCTCAGTGCAAGCCAACGCTCAAGCGCCGCCGCCCATTCCGCGGGCACTTCGCTCAACACCGCGAGACGGGCGCGAACGTCTTCGCCGCGCTTGTGGTCATGCGTCGCGGTCGCCAGCATGGAGTGCGGATAGTCCGCCGCGCGACGTTTCATTCTGTGGTGGAACGCCGCCGCGGAGCAAGCGAATTGCCGCACGTCAAATCCGACATCGTTCCGCGAGATCAGTCGGCCATAGCGATAGAAGGCGGTATCCTCCACGGCCTTGGCGCACAGCGGCGCACTTAACTGTTGAAAGCGAGCAAGCGCGATATTCTGCAGCGGATCGTCGTCAGCTCTGATGCGTTCCCCGGCGAGCCATTGACCGAGTTTTTCAACCAGCCAGACATCGCTCAGCAGGCAGGTTTTCCGGGCGCCGGCGACCGCCTGGGCCAGAACCTTAAGATCGTCCGGCGATGCCAGTTGGGTACGGGCATATATTCGGTAGACCGGAAAGTGCGCCAGGATTTCGGTCAGACAACGCCGGATCGCGGACCAGGAAATGTCGCGTGTCGCGAGCTGGCTTTGCGCCATGACGTAGAGCGCGCGGACGGTGTCTTCGCGCTGCGCCGAAAAAGTTCGGTCGAGAATTTGGCGGCGAGCTAATTCTTCTTCGGCATCAAAATGTCCGGGCCGTCCGCTCAGCCGCGCCCATAAATCCGTCAAAAGCTGTTCGCCGTCGGGATCGTGTTGAAGGACGTTCACTTCGTCCATGAAGTCGTATCCGGTCGTGCCGTCGGTCTGCCACGCCGCCCGCAAATGCTCATCGCGCGATAAAATCTTTTCGACAACAAAGTAGGCTGGACCGCTCGGTGCGTCGGCCGGCCGCTCCGCCTCGAGCTTGCGCAACCGCGCGCGCAGCTTGCGGCAATAGTCCCCGGGCTGCGCCAGTCCATCGATATGATCGACCCGCACGCCGTCGATCAATCCCTGCGCGTAAAGCGCGAACACCGATTGGTGCACCGCCTCGAAAACTTCGTCGACTTCGACACGGAGGGCGGCAAGCTCGTTGATATCGAAGAAGCGACGCCAATTGATTTCGTCGTTGGCGGAGCGCCACCAGCTCAGCCGGTAGTGTTGCGCCTCGAGAAGCTCATGCAGCCGGGCGCGACCGTCCGGCAACAAGGGATCGAAACCTTCCGGCGAGGCGTTCCGGACCGCTTGAGATGCGGCATCCGTGAGCGGAAACAGATGATCGAAGTAGCGGACGAAGCCTCTCGTTCCGTCGTGTTGCAAAGTCAGTTCTCCGGCTGCCAGAACCTCGCCGTACGGCCTGCCGAGGACGGGCAACAGGACTTTGCCGCGAAGCTGCGGATTGACCGGTTCCCATTCGATATCGAAATATTTTGCATAACGGCTGCTGCGGCCGGCGGCCAACACATCCATCCACCAGGGGTTGCCGCTGCCGATCGCCATGTGGTTGGGAACGATATCGAGGATGATGCCCATTCCGTAGCGTCGCAGCTCGCGCACGAGCCGGCGAAACCCGTCCTCACCGCCCAATTCCGGATTGATCCGGGTCGGATCGATCGTGTCATAGCCATGCATCGATCCCGGGCGCGCCGTCATGATCGGGGATGCATAGATGTGACTGATGCCAAGTCTTGAAAGGTATCCGATCAGGGGGAAGGCGTCGGAAAAAGCAAATGCCTTGTGAAATTGCAGACGCATGGTCGCCCGCGGCGTACTCCCAGGCGCGGTCATGGCCGGCCCCGCCGCGCCAGCGGTTCAAGGCGTCGCCGCGTCTGCGCGGCGTCGAGCAGCGTGTCCGCGGCACCGGGATATCGTCGTCGCCAATTGGGGTGTTCTGCGATCGTGCCCGGAAGGTTGGGTTGATCCTCGAGCGCCAGCGCGTCTTCGAGCGGTAAGGTTGCAAGCTCTGATTTGGTCTGAGCGACAAATTCCACCGCCGCGTCCACAACGGGCGCCGTGTCGAGCGGCGGGGGCAATTCGCCGACCGCGGCTCGAGCGCGGCGGAACGCCCGCCAGAGCGCACGGCGGTCTTTGCCGCGCTCAGATTGCTCATCGCTGACATTTTCGACCAGCCCAAGCTGGGCCCTGGTCTCGATATCCTTGCCGCGCCACCATCCCGCGACGGTTGGAAGATCGTGCGTCGAGGTCATCGCCACGGTATCGGCCCGCCAGCTTTGGGGCGGCGCAAAGCGACCGCGCTCACGCTCGAAATACAGGACGCGCATGCCGTAAATACCATTCTCGGCAAAACGTTCACGAAAGCCCGCCGGGACAGTGCCGAGATCTTCGCCGATGACGATAGCGCGATGACGATACGACTCGAGAGCCGTCAGCCGCATAAGGTCATCGACCGGATAGGCGAGATAGGCGCCTTCCTTCGCATCGGCGCCGCGCGGCACGACCCATAGCCGCAGCAATCCCATGACATGATCAATGCGCACGCCGCCGGCATGGCGCAGCGCCGCCCGCAAGGTTGCTATGAAGGGGGCAAATCCACCGTCTGACAACGCGCGGGGGGAGAATGTAGTCAGGCCCCAATTCTGACCGTTGGAATTATAAAAATCGGGCGGCGCGCCGATTTGCAAGCCGGCAAGAATATCGTTCTGGCCGGTCCAGACGTGGCTGCCGTTTCCACTCATGCCGACGGCCAGATCGGAGATGAGACCGACCCGCATGCCGGCCGCTCTTGCCGCGCTATGAGCCGCAGCGAGCGACCGGTCAACCAGCCATTGCAGGAAGCAATGAAACGTTATTTCTTCCTTGTGGCGCTCGGCGAAGCTTGCGACCTCGGGACTTTTCGGATCGCGCAACGGCGCGGGCCATTCATTCCAGCACCAGGCGGCACTATTCTGCGCCAGCATTTGCTGTTGCAGCGCTTCAAAGCGCGCGTGGTCTTCAAGGGGCGCGCCGCCTGCTTCGCGATATTTTGTAAAATCTGCCGCCAGTAAGGTCGGTGACGCGGCCACCAGATCGGTCGCGGCAAAGTCCTCGAACAGACGTCGCAGCAGGGACATTTTGGCGCGTGTGGACTGCGGCCAATCGATCAGAGATTGCTGTTCCAGTTCGTCCGCGACCGTCGAAACGCCGGCCTCGTGCAAAGCCTTTTCGACGCGATCCGCACCAAATATGAGGCGCGCATCGGCATGAAGAGGATTATTAAACAGCCGGCTCGATGGCGAATACGGACTGAATTGGTTTGGATCGGCCGCGAACAGCGCATGGACCGGGCTCAGTGCGAGAGCGTCAGCTTTCAAAGCTGCAGCGTGTCTGGCCAGAGCAATGACCCCTGCCGCATCGCCGATGCCGCAATCGCCGGCGCGGCGTAGTGCGTAGACCTGCACGGCGAGCGCCCAAAGGCGCTCATTTGGCGCGAGTTCGCCGATCGTGACACAGCGCTTCGGCGCCACCGCGAGCGTCACTGCCGTGCCGCCCAGGTCGACGGCGTGATAGCCAGGCATCTCGATGGCGGATAGTCGAATGCCGCGCGGCGCCGCATGCACCGCCAGGTCGAGAACGCCGCCGTCCTCCAAAGCAGCGCGGACACGGCCGGTGCCGGTTTTCGTCACCCCGGGAAGCTCGATCGGTTGACCAACGGTCGCGGCAACCAGCGGCGGCACTTTGGGCGCTTTGAGCGCCTGTTCGCTGTGCGACAGATCATCCGGGGTATCGCAGGGCAGTCCGAGCGCAGCCAGAACGCTCTTGATCGAGGCCATCGACACACGCTGGGGCCTGCCAGTGTAATCAGTCCATTCGACCGCGATCCCGGCACGGCGGGCAAGGTCATGGATCGCGGCGTCTGTCATGCCTGACCCAGGACCGCAATCGTGGAAAACGGCTCGAGCACTCCCGAGTTCGCCGCATGCTCCGCCGCCGGCGAGGTTGCAAAAAGAAGGCGGCCCTGATGGACCGCCATTTGGGCCGCGTCGGATCCGAGATTGACGCCGATGGCGAGCAAAGAATTGTCTCCCATCCGCCAGTGTGCAACCGCGGCTGCCGGGCCGACTGCACGCGCACTGACCGCACACGCCCCTTGGAGCCGGGGAACGATCTCCTGACGGCGCACCTCCAGTAACCGCCTGTAGTACGCCTCACGGCTTGCTGCTTTGCCGGGGGCAGCGATCGGCATCGAACGGTTGAAAGTGATGGCATCGTTGGGATCGGGAAGGTCCGCAAGCAATTTGGGATCCGAAAACTTCGAAAAGCCGGCGAACTCGCGGCGCCTCCCCATCCGAACCGCCTCGGCGAGCTCGGCATTGTGGTCGGTGAAAAACAGAAACGGCGCGACGCTTGCCTGTTCTTCACCCATGAACAGGAGCGGAATTTGCGGACAGAGAAGCTGCAGCGCTATGGCGGCATCGAGCGCCGCCGGGTTGGCCAAAACAGTCAGCCGCTCACCGAAGGCGCGATTGCCGATCTGGTCATGATTTTGCAAAAACATGACGAAGGCTGTCGGGGGCAAGGTGGCGCTCGGCGTACCACGCGATTTGCCGCCGCGGTGTAGCGACGGTTCGCCCTGATAGACAAATCCGCTCTTGAGCGCGCGCGCCAGCAGTTCCGCGGGATTGTCCTTATAGTCTTCGTAATAACCCTCGCGTTCGCCGGTTAGAAGCACGTGCAAAACGTGATGGGCATCGTCGTTCCATTGCGCGACGAAATCGCGTTCCAGATAGCTTGCGGTATTGTCGTCGTTCTCGAGCACCAGATGCACGTGTCGACCCGGCTCGACGGTGTTGCGGACCTCGGCCGCCATCTCGGAAAGCCAGTCGGCCTCCGTAATGGCGTGAACCGCATCGAGCCGAAGGCCGTCAAAGCGATATTCGAGGAGCCAATAGAGCGCATTCTCCGTAAAGAAGCGGCGAACTTCCTTGCGGCGAAAATCGATAGCCGGACCCCAAGGCGTCGAGACGTCATGCCGGAAAAATTCAGGCGCATATAGCGGCAGGTAATTGCCGTCGGGCCCAAAGTGATTGTAGACCACGTCGAGAAAGATCATCAGGCCGTGACCGTGCGCGGCGTCGACCAGCGATCGCAGATCGTCGGGACTGCCGTAACTGCTTTCAGGCGTAAACGGCAGCGCGCCGTCATAGCCCCAATTTCGCGCACCCGGGAATTCCGCAATCGGCATGAGTTCGATCGCATTGACTCCCAGCGCGGCAAGTCTCGGCAGCTCGCGCGCGACACCCGCAAAGCCGCCGTACACTCCGGTGTGCAGCTCATAGAGGATCGTTTCGTGCCACGGCCGACCTCTCCAGTCCGGATTGCGCCAGCGATAGGTCGATGGATCGACGACGACGCTGCGGCCGCCGGTATCACCGTCCTGTGCACGTGAGGCCGGATCGGGCACGGCCGTGCCGTCCTGCAGAATGTAGCGATAGCGCGTCCCGGCGCCGCAGTTCGCCTCGAGCTCGAACCAGCCGTCCGTAGTGCGCGACATCGGCAAAGCTGCCGCGCCATCAATTGCCAGGGATACCGCGCGCTGCGTCGGCGCCCAGATGCGAAACTGCGTTCTATTTTTGTTAATTAGATTTGCGCCGAAGCTAACGCGCCAAGTCGTACGAGTCATTGCTGCGCGCTCTCGAGCCGCGAGTAAACCAGAAGCGCGCTGTGTGATTCGACTTCGAACTTACTTTCTTTTGTTTCCACTTCCGGATGGTCCGGATGGGATGTGTCGACGAGAACACGGCTGGGTAGCACCGGCTCGGGCAACCGGAATACGTGGTCTTCTGCCGTCGGGTTGAAGAACAACGTCAGCAGCAAAACCGTCTGGTCGTCGTCCCGGGCGGCGCGACGTAGGCAGAGCAGGCGCTCTTCGGGATTGCGCCAATCCGCAGCAGAGATGCCTTTCCCGTTCACATCAAACCAGGCGATATCGGATATTCCCGGCGCCGGCTGATCGAGCCCATGAAAGAAATTTCGCGCCCGCAATGCAGCATGCGCCTTGCGGATCGCGATCAGCTTGGCCACAAAACCTTGCAGAGCCCGACCGGACTCGCTGTCGGCCATTCCCCAGTCCCACCAGGAAATTTCGTTGTCCTGGCAATAAGCATTGTTATTGCCGCGCTGAGTGCGGCCGAACTCATCGCCGCCTAACAGCATTGGCGTGCCGTGCGCGAACATCACAGTCGCGAGCATGGCTCTTTGGACGCGCATGCGCGTCTCCGATATGCCTTTGTCCGTGGTCGCACCTTCAACGCCCCAATTGGCGGAATAGTTCTCGCCGGCCCCATCCTTATTGTTTTCGCCATTGGCGTCGTTGTGGCGTTGGGCGAAGCTGACGAGATCAGCGAGCGTGAAGCCGTCGTGGCATGCGGCGTAATTCATCGAGGCCCAAGGGCGGCGGCCGTGGCCGTCGAACAGATCGCCGGAGCCCGCGAGCCGGGTAGCAAATTCGGGGCGCTCGCCGCGGTCGCCGCGCCAGAACCGCCGCGTGCTGTCGCGGAAACGGTCGTTCCATTCGGCAAAGCCGGGCGGGTGATGGCCGAGCTGGTAACCGCCCGGGCCGAGGTCCCACGGCTCCGAGATCAGTTTGACCTTGGTCAGGATCGGATCCTGGCGCAGAGCACCGAAGAATCCCGCATTGGGATCGAAGCCGCCGTCTTCGCGGCCGAGCGAGACCCCGAGGTCGAAACGAAAGCCGTCGACGTGAAATGCCGTGACCCAGTAGCGCAGCGAATCCATGACCATGTGCAAGACACGCGGGTGCGACAGATTAAGCGTGTTGCCGGTTCCGGTCTCATCGATGAAATGACGCCGGTTGTCGGGCACCAGACGATAATAGCTGGCATTGTCCAGGCCGCGGAACGACAGCGTCGGACCGAGCTCGCTACCTTCCGCGGTATGGTTATAGACGACGTCGAGGATTACCTCGATGCCAGCGGCGTGCAGCCGGCGTATAGCGACGCGCATCTCGTTAGGTGAGCCGTCCGACATGTAGCGGGGCTCCACGGCGAAGAATCCGATCGAGTTGTAGCCCCAATAGTTTTTGAGTCCGCGCTCGACCAGAAAGCGGTCCTGGACGAAGGCGTGGATCGGCAAGAGCTCAATCGCGGTGATACCGAGTCCGCGCAAATGGCCGATGATCTTGGCATCCGACAATGCCGCAAAGGTGCCGCGTTCGTTGGTCGGAATCTCCTGCCGCAGCATCGTCAAGCCGCGAAGGTGGGCTTCGTAGATGACGGTATCCGACCATGGGACATTCGGCGGCCGGTCGTCGCCCCAGTCGAATACGTCGTCGGTAACCACCGCCTTGAGCATGCCTGGCGCGCTATCGCGCCGATCATAGGAAAGATCAGCTCCGGGTGAATTGATGCGGTAACCGAAAAGGGCGTCTGACCAGCGCAGATTTCCAGCGAAGCGCTTGGCGTAAGGATCGAGCAGGAGCTTGTTCGGGTTGAAGCGATGTCCATCCTCAGGCTTGTAGGGGCCGTGCGCGCGGTAACCGTAGATCAAGCCCGTTCGCGCGTCGGGCAGGTAGCCGTGCCAAATCTCATCGGTGCGCTCCGGCAAATCGAACCGTGCGATTTCCCGCCGTCCCGTCCGATCGAACAGACAGAGCTCGATGCGCTCAGCGTTCTCGGAAAACACCGCGAAATTGGTTCCAAGTCCGTCCCCAGTGGCGCCGAGCGGATAAGGCGCACCACGGTCGAGCTGGGACGGAAAGACCGACATCGAACTTAGCGATCGTGCCGCAGGAATATCGTGGCCAGTGGCGGCAGTACCAATTCGATTGATTGCGGCTGTCCGTGCGCGGCAATCGCCGTTGTCTCGACACGGCCTTCATTGCCCACATTAGTACCGCCGTAATAGCCGGAATCGGTATTGAGGATCTCATGCCAACCGCCGGCATCAGGCACGCCAATGCGATAACCGTGTCGCGGTACCGGAGTCATATTGCAGACAACCAGGATGGGCGACGCATCCGGCGCCAAACGTAAAAAAGCGTAGACCGAGTTTGCGCGATCGTCGCCAACGGTCCAAATAAACCCGTCGCTCTGACAATCGCGCCGATGGAGCGCCGGTTCGATTGCGTAGAGCCGGTTGAGATCGCGCACAACGCGCTGCACTCCGGCGTGCGCCGGATCGTCGAGCGAAGGCCAATCGAGTTCGCGATCGTGATTCCACTCGCGCTCTTGAGCAAATTCATCACCCATGAAAAGAAGCTTCTTTCCTGGATGTCCCCACATGAAACCGTAATAGGCCCGCAAGTTAGCAAAGCGCTGCCACCGATCACCGGGCATTTTTCCAAGCAACGATCCTTTGCCGTGCACGACCTCATCGTGCGATAGCGGAAGGATGAAGTTCTCGCTGAACGCATAAAGCAGCCCGAACGTCATATCGTGGTGGTGAAATTGCCGGTGGACCGGTTCCTTTGACATATAGCTGAGGGTGTCGTGCATCCACCCCATGTTCCACTTGTAGGCGAAGCCGAGTCCACCGTCAGAAATTGGACGGCTTACGCCGGGCCAAGCCGTGGATTCTTCCGCGATCGTCATGGCACCAGGGCAACGTTCGGCGACCACGGCATTGAGATGGCGAAGGAAGCCGATCGCTTCGAGATTCTCGCGACCGCCGTAAACGTTGGGAACCCATTCACCGGGCTCGCGGCTGTAGTCACGATAGAGCATCGATGCGACAGCATCGACGCGTAAGCCGTCAACGTGGAAATGTTCGAGCCAGTAAAGCGCGCTGGCGATCAGAAATCCTTGCACCTCGCGGCGTCCAAAATTGTAAATGTAAGTATCCCAGTCCTGATGAAAGCCCTCGCGCGGATCGAGATGTTCAAAAAGCGCCGTGCCGTCGAAGCGAGCCAGGCCGTGCAAATCTGTCGGAAAATGCGCCGGCACCCAGTCGAGAATAATGCCGATGCCGGCGACATGGAGCTCGTCGATAAAACGCGACAATCCTTGTGGCGTGCCGAATCGTGCGCTTGGCGCAAACAAGCCGAGCGGCTGATAGCCCCAGGAGCCGCCAAACGGAAACTCGGCAACGGGAAGGAGCTCGACGTGAGTGAAGCCCATTTGGCGCAGGTATGGGATCAAACGATCGACCGCGACGTCCCAAAAGGAGTTTTCGTGAGGGATCTGGGTCAGCCAAGAGCCGACATGGACTTCGTAGATGGAAATGGGAGCATCGGTCGCCTGGCGCCTGCCGCGCTCGCGCATCCACAAGTCGTCGCGCCAACGATGCTGTTCCGGCTGTGGCACGAGCGACGCCGTATGTGGCGGCGCCTCGGCCTGGCGTGCGACCGGGTCCGCCTTCCACGGCAGAGCGATGCCGCGCGGCCCGCAAATATCGTATTTGTAGCTTGATCCGGGCGCGACCCGGGGAATGAACAGCTCCCAGATACCAGCACGATGGCGCACGCGCATGGCGTGGCGTCGCCGGTCCCAGGAATTGAAATCGCCGACAACTGCGACTCGCGTCGCGTTCGGCGCCCAGACGGCAAAGCGTACGCCATTGATGCCGTCGATGGTGAGGTTCTGCGCGCCGAGGCATTGCGCCAGTTCAAAATGCCGGCCCTCGTTAAACAGATGAAGATCGAGATCGCCCAGCAATAGTCCGAACGAATACGGATCTTCGGTTTCCTGCACGCCATTCGACCAAGCGATCCGAAAACGATAGGGCACGCGCTCGCGCATCAGATTCTCAAACAAGCCGTACTCTTCGGCAGCTTCGAGCGACGCCAGGAACGCTCCGTCAGTCTGACGAAGCACATCGACTTTCGTCGCGCCTGGCAGGAACGCGCGTATGATGCGCCCGTCTTGGACGTCGTGAGGGCCAAGCACGGCAAAGGGATCATCATGTGCACCGAGACCAAGGGCGCGAGCGGCTTGCGCATCGAGTCGCCAAGTGAGGTTCAGCCTTACGTCGGTATCAGCCATGACGGCCCCCGGTCTCGACGATCCGGGTCAACAGCGAGGATAGTCCCGCAAGCGGCACGCCGATCCATGTCGGCCGATTGGCGGCCTCGTAGACGATTTCATAAGCTGCCTTTTCGATGAGAAAGAGATCAAGCAGTGCCCGCGCCGTTGCGTCGTTCCTCAAGCAGCTTGTCTCCCAGTAACTCCGTAGAAACGCCGCGGACGCACGTTTGCGAAACTGCGAGATAAGCTTGTCGCGCGCCGCTTGATCTACCGGCATGGCGCCGACACCTTTGCGATCGGTCAGGGTGGCGCCGACATAGTCGATGGAGCGCAGCAGGCCCGCGACATCGTGGAGCGGGCTCGCCTTGGCACGGCGCTCGGCGGCAGATGCCGCCGGCTCGCCCTCAAAGTCGATGATATGGGCGTCGCCGCTCGCTATCAGCACTTGTCCAAGATGGAAGTCACCGTGGATTCGCGTCATCAAAGTGCCGACGCCGGGTCCGGCTAGATAGCCGACGACAGAAACAACAGCGTCATGCATGCCGACCAGCGCCTTTGCCCGCTCGCGGTCCTGTTCACGCTCCCAATCGTGATGATGGGCGATCGCGTCAGTTGCCTTGACGAATCGGTCTTCGACTTTTTGGATCCATTGCGCGACATCCGCCTGGCGGGCGGTCGTCGGGGCAAAATCCTCATTTGTCGTCTCGCGCGCCAGAACCGCATGCATTTCGCCGAGCCGGCGACCAATCGCGCCGAAGACGGCCTCGCAATCCGCCAACAGGTCGGCCGCTTCCTCCTTTGCCGGTTCGGCCTGAGCAAGACCGTCCAGGACGCGCGTCAGCTGGTCCAGCGTCCACGACCAGGCATCTCCTTGATGGCGGACGAAGCCCAGAACGACGGCAAGGGTGGAGGGGGTCCCGTCTGCCGCAATGCGCTGGACATCGCCAAACAACGGGGGTGCATTGACGAATCCCTGCTCCGTGAGATAGCGGCCCATCTCGGCCTCGGGGTGGATGCCAGGCGTGATGCGGCGGTAGATCTTGAGCATCAGTACATCGCCGAGGGTCAGCGAGCTGTTCGACTGCTCCGCCGCAAGCCAGCTCACTTCGGCGTCGCGCGCTGCTTCCAGCCGTTGCCGTCCGACTTCCGTCAGCCAGAATTTAAGGGCGCCATCGGCAAGCGGGATATCCTTGCCTGCCTCGAGGCACGACGTAAAACGACGCGCGAAACTCGGCAGCGAAAATGCGTCAGTGAGCAGACCCAAGCGTCGGCCGCGCCGCACGCGCGCCAGCGCGAGTCGGTTAGGCAACGCGGCGGACGGTTCGTCCTCCCAAAGGATCGCCAGCGGCAACGACCAGCGACTCGTGCCTGCACTCGTTTTCACCTCGATTTCGCTCAGCAGGATCTCACGTTCGCCGTCGCCGATGTCGATGAGGCCGGCAATCCGGGCGGATTTGATGGTTTGATCCTTCAGCCCGAACCAACGCCGCTTGGCGAGGTATTGCGGCAGTGCCTCACGTTCGATCACGGTTTCTGCATTCGCGGAAATGGCTTTGGCCAAGTCGTCGCGAAGCACCACGGTAACAAATTCTGGCAGCGGTTCTGGAGCAGGCGTGTGCCAAGACGGCCAATCGCTGGCGCTTCCCAGAGCGAACCAATAAAAGCCATACGGCGGCAAAGTAAGCAGATATGTCAGCTGGCCGATTGGTGGAAATACTGTCCCGGCATTCAGCTCGACCGGCACACGTCCAACGAACGACGATAGATCCAGCTCCACCGCCTGTGGGCTATGCGCGACGTTGGCGACGCACAGCAGCGTCTCGCCGCCATATTCACGCAAATAAGCGAGGATCTTCCTGTTCTTGGGATAGAGGAATGTCAGTGTGCCTCGTCCCAGGGCCGGATGCCGCCGGCGTACCGCCAGCATGCGGCGCGTCCAATTGAGAATCGAATGCGGGTCGCGCGTCTGCGCCTCGACATTGACAGCCCCATAGCCGTAGAGCGGGTCCATCAACGGCGGCAGCACCAATGCCGCCGGGTCGGCGAGCGAAAAGCCGCCGTTGCGGTCCGGCGACCATTGCATCGGCGTCCGTATGCCATTGCGGTCGCCGAGATGGATATTGTCGCCCATGCCGATTTCATCGCCGTAATAGATTACCGGCGTTCCCGGCATCGACAGCAGCAGGCTGTTCATCAATTCAACGCGGCGCCGGTCGCGCTCCAGAAGCGGTGCCAGTCGGCGTCTGATTCCCAGGTTCAAACGCGCCTTGCGATCCGCCGCATAGGTCTGCCAGAGATAATCGCGCTCGGTGTCGGTCACCATCTCGAGCGTCAGCTCGTCGTGATTTCGTAGAAAGATCGCCCACTGACAGTTGTCCGGGATTGCGGGTGTTTGCCGCATGATGTCGCTGATCGGAAACCGATCCTCACGCGCGATCGCCATGTACATCCGCGGCATCAGCGGAAAGTGAAACGCCATGTGACATTCGTCGCCGTCGCCGAAATAGTCCTTGCAATCCTCCGGCCACTGGTTGACCTCGGCGAGCAGCACGCGACCGGGAAACGCCGCGTCGACCTCGGCGCGGAAGCGTTTGAGGATTTGGTGCGTTTCGGGGAGGTTTTCGTTGCTGGTGCCCTCGCGCTCGACCAGGTAGGGCACTGCGTCAAGCCGAAGCCCGTCGACGCCGAGCTGCAGCCAGAACCGCATCACGCCCAAAACCGCTTTGAGCACCTGCGGGTTGTCGTAATTCAGATCCGGCTGATGTGAATAAAAGCGGTGCCAATAGTACTGGTCGGCTACCGGATCCCATGCCCAGTTCGAGCGCTCGGTGTCGAGGAAAATGATGCGTGTGCCCGCATATTTATCATAGGTGTCGGACCAAACATAAAAGTCGCGCCACGGCGAACCGGGCTTGGCGTTGCGGGCCCGTTGGAACCAGGGATGCTGGTCCGATGTGTGGTTGACAACGAGTTCGGTGATGACGCGAATGCCGCGAGCATGCGCCTCACGGACGAATTGTTTGAAATCGGCGAGCGTTCCGTAATCGGGGTGTACGCCGCGATATTCGCTGATGTCATAGCCGTCGTCCAATAGCGGTGACGGGTAGAACGGCAGCAGCCACACGGCATTGACGCCAAGATCGGCGATGTAATCGAGCTTTGAAATCAGTCCTTGAAAGTCACCGATGCCATCGCCATTGCTGTCGCAAAATGATTTGACATGGAGCTGATAGATGCTTGCGTCCTTGTACCACAAGCCATCCGCAGCGTCCGTGACCAATCCGGCCGAGGCGCGCTTGGGCTTGTCTTTGGTCCGCGCGTCCAAGGTCAGCCTCCCACGCGCGGCGCAATGCGCCAGATCGCGAACGGAAGCTCGCGGTGGTCCAGCCGTATACGCTGCAATTTGCCGTGCCATTCGATTGTCGTGTCGCGCATCAGGTCGTGGACCTGGACCACGCCACTATCGGGAAGCTGAAATTCCCATAGCGGTACCTCGATGGTCGCTTCCCGTGTGTGGAAAGGATCGAGATTGACGGCGACGAGGACCATGTCGCGCATCCCCGGCTCGGCCTTTCCGTAGAGGATGACCTGGTCGTCATGCGCGGGATAGAATCGCAGCCCCAAATGGCTCTGCAGCGCCGGATGGCTCTTGCGGATACGATTGAGCTTCGCAATCTCGGCAACGATATTGCCCGGCGCGTCGAAATTCCGCGCCCGGATCTCGTATTTCTCCGAATCGAGGTACTCCTCGCGTCCAGGCAAAGGCGCCGCCTCGCACAGCTCGAAGCCGGAATACATGCCCCACAATCCGGAGAGCGTCGCGGCCAGCACCGCCCGGATGAGAAAGCCCGGCCGTCCCGACGTCTGCAGAAAATATGGATTGATGTCCGGCGTATTGACGAAGAGATGCGGGCGGAAAAAGTCCTTCACCTCCGAAGTTGTCAATTCGGTGAAATAGTCGGTGAGCTCCTGCTTGGTGTTACGCCAGGTGAAATAGGTATAGGACTGTGAGAAGCCGACCTTGGCCAGCCGGTACATCATTTTGGGCCGCGTAAATGCTTCCGCCAGAAAAATCACGTCGGGATGACGCGAGCGCACCTGTGCGATCAGCCATTCCCAGAACGGCAGCGGCTTGGTGTGCGGATTGTCGACGCGAAAAATGCGCACATCTTCCTTGATCCAAAACATCACCATGTCACGCAACGCGTTCCACAAACCCGGAACTGCATTGTTGGCGTAAAAATCGACGTTGACGATGTCCTCGTATTTTTTCGGCGGATTTTCTGCGTAACGAACGGAACCATCTGGGCGCCAGTTGAACCATTCCGGGTGGTCCTTCAGCCAGGGATGATCAGGTGAGCACTGAATGGCGAAATCGAGCGCAAGCTCCATTCCATGCTTCGCCGCGGCGTGGCGCAGGCGGCGAAAGTCCTCGATGGTGCCGAGAGCCGGATGGATCGCGTCATGCCCTCCTTCGCTGCTGCCGATCGCATAGGGACTGCCGGGGTCCTCTGCCGCGGCCGAAAGTGCGTTGTTCTTGCCCTTGCGGCTGGTCTGACCGATGGGATGTATCGGCGGCAGATAAAGAACGTCGAAACCCATGTCCCGCAGCGCCGGCAACCGACCGATAACGTCATCGAACGTGCCGTGGCGCAAGGCATCTGGCGAAGCCGAACGCGGAAACAGTTCGTACCAATTGGCGAACGCGGCTTGCGGCCTTTCGACATCGAACGACAACGCCGTTTCCAGGCGCGTGCGGAGATGCCGCTCTCCCGCCTCCCGCATCACTTCGCGCAAATCCGACGTCAGCAGGATCTCCGCGGTGGAATCCGAGGATGCGTCGCGCAACCAATCGAGCGCGCTTTCGATGACATTGATCGCGCCGTCTTCGGCGCGCTCCTTGGCCTTCATCAGCAGTCGTTTGGCTTCGGCAGTTTCGACAGCGATGTCCGCACCGGCCGCCTGCTTGACTTCCAAGTCGCGGCATAGCGTGCCGTATTTGTCGACCCACGCTTCTACAGTGAACTCGTAGCGGCCGACGCGATCGGGCAGGATCGTCTTCTGCCAGCGGTCATTGCCGAGCGACCGCATCGGCACGTGATGCCATTCGCTGCCGTCGGCGGCGCGCCACAATAGTTCCACCATGAGAACTTCATGGCCATCGGTAAAGACATCGGCGTCGATATTCACGGCTTCGCCGATCACGCGCTTTGCCGGAAAACGGCCGCTATCGACGCTGGGGGTGACATTGTCGATCACGATGCGCGGCTTGGCGATCAATGCGGTCGCCCGCACTTCAGGACGGTGCACCTTGATCGGCTCGTTACGATGCGCGCGCAGCAGGCGGATTTCGCCGGGGCCGAGTGCCGCGCCGGGATCCATGTCGGCGGATACGACATCGAGCGCCGAAAGGCTGGCCCCTGCCGCCGGCGGAAGCGGATGAAGCGAAAGCGGCACGGCCTGCTCGTTCTGCAAGTCCGGATTGATCATGATGATGATCGGAGCGAGCGCGCGCCGCACATCGGAGGTCTCCGAGCGCAAAAGCACGGTGGCTGAACCATCGGGCGCGGTGAGCGCCCGTAGTTCGCCGGTACCGAGCAGCGCCATCTGGCTACTCAGCGCATTGGCTTCTTTGACATCAGCGGAGAGATCAATATTGCTGCCCCACTGTGGCAGGGCAAAACCGTTGCTGGCCGGCGGGCGCGCCTCCAGATCCTCGCTCGAAGCGAATTCAAAACCCATCGGCACGATGAGCCCGCTGCCGGTGGCAGCCGCACAGCGCAGCACATGGCGATAAATCAGCGGCAGATCTGAAGTGCCTTTGAATCGCCTGGCGAGACGAGACTCGAACGGCGCTTCAACGCAGGCGATGACGGAGCCAATGCCACGCAGCAATTCGTGTTCTTCCACAAACCAGCTGGCGCGACCGTCCCACCAGGGTAACGATGAGAATGCGCCGGCGAAACCAACTCCGCGCAACGCCGCGGCGTCCTCCCACTTGAGGCCCGGCGTCCATGCCAGAAAGCGGCAATCCGGATATTCTCTGGTCACCGCGGCAATGAGCTGGCGCCAAACTGCGGGGGGGACCAGATTTGGTTCGGTACAGCGAAATCCCGTCACGCCGGCCTGCGTGAGGCGCAACAGCCGCGCTATCCACCAATCAGCTACTTCCTCCGCAATCGGGGGTTCATCGAACCGGACATAGGCGGCATCCGCTTGCGGCAACGGCGAACGCGGATCGACACGCCCGTTGGTGAGCTTTGGATGAAACCAATTTGGCGAGGATTTCGTCAAAGTTGCGTCTGACGCAACGCGCCCGACGACGATGTCGATGAGAAGACGGAGGCCACATTGCCTGCAAGCCACCGCAAGCTCGGCAACGACTTCATCCGCGGCAAGCATCTGGTCGAGCGCCGGATGAACTTTGTCGTGATCGCCGGTGAGGAAAACGTCGCCGTCGCGGCCCGGTGCGAACAGGGGCGCCGTGAGGACATGATCGAAACCAAGGTCCTGGTAGCGCCTAAGATGGCGAACCCAGGAGACGCGAGGTCCGGCCAGCAAAGGGTGAAAATAGTATATTTTTGGCGCGAACAACTCCCGGGATTGGTCCATCACCGCCGTTGAGCGACGCTTTGCAGACATAGCTTCACGAACAGCCCCCCTTGGCCCAGCCGAATTCTCAACTTTCCCTTCCACAACTAAGGTTCCGAGCCGCAGGAAAGTTCCATGCGGGGACACGTTTTCCGGGCAAAAGATGGCGAGGGCCGGCTAATCCGGCGGTGTAGTCGCGAGCTTGGTTTTCGGCGCGGCAGCCGCGCCGCGGCGCGTCGGCCGACGCTGCGTCTTTGCCGGACGCAGCATGAACAACAGCAGGGATCTTCCAGTGACTTCGTATCGATGTCCGAATTTGAACATTGCGGCGCTGTCGAACTCCTCGTCCTCCTCCGGCAAATTGGTATCGACCAGCCGTCGCCAGTCGCGCCCGCCAGGCGCCTTCGGCAAGGTGAAGACGACGACGTCGTGATGGGCGTTGAAGATGAGAAGCAGCGTCGCTTCGCTGGCGCGCTTGCGGATGCCACTCATCTGCGCGCGGCCGTCAAGCAACAGGCCGCAGCATCTAGCTGCCGCGTCCTGCCAATGCTGTGGAGTCATCTCGTCGCCGGTCGGCGTGAGCCAGGTGGCGTCCTTTATGCCCAGATCTTCATTCCATGCTCCCGAGAGAAACCGGATCTGACGCAGCACCGGGTAACGGTTGCGCAGCGAACCTAAACGTCGAACGAACTCGATCAGTATTTCGCCGCGCTCGTCATGGTCCCAATCGATCCAGGATATTTCGTTGTCCTGGCAATAGGCGTTGTTGTTGCCGCGCTGGGTGCGGCCAAACTCATCGCCTGCCAGAATCATCGGGGTGCCTTGAGACAGCAGAAGCGTGCTCAGCATATTCCGCTTCTGGCGTTCCCTGAGGTCAACAATGCTGGAATCGTCGCTTGGACCTTCCACGCCATAGTTACTTGATCGGTTGTCGGAGTGACCGTCGCGGTTTTCCTCGCCGTTCGCTTCGTTATGCTTGTTCTCGTAAGAGACGAGATCATTCAGCGTGAAGCCGTCATGAGCGGTGATAAAGTTGACGCTCGCCCAAGGCTTGCGGCCACGATGATTGAATAGATCGGAAGATCCCGTGATGCGCTCCCCAAAGTCGGCGAGCTTGCCTTCCTCGCCTTTCCAATAAGATCGGACCGTATCGCGATAGCGATCGTTCCATTCCGCCCAGCCCGGCGAAAAGCCGCCGACCTGGTAGCCGCCCGGTCCGCAGTCCCACGGTTCGGCGATCAGCTTGACCGAAGACAGCACCGGATCCTGGCGGCAGGAATCCAAAAAGCCGCCGCCCTGGTCGAAGCCGTGGGCCTCTCGCGCCAGAATGGTGCCGAGATCAAAACGGAAGCCATCCACATGCATTTCCTGGACCCAGTAACGCAGCGAATCCGTGACCATCTGCAAGACGCGCTGGTGGGACAGGTTGAACGTATTTCCCGTTCCGGTGTCATTGATGTAGTAGCGCTTCTCCGGCAGCAGCCGATAATACGAAGCGTTATCGATGCCTTTGAAAGACAGCGTTGGCCCGAGCTGATTGCCTTCGGCAGTGTGATTGTAGACAACATCGAGAATGACCTCGATGCCGGCATCGTGAAAGCGCGCCACCATTTCCTTGAATTCGGCGAAGGCGAAATCCGGCACATGGGCGTAACGCCGCGTCGGCGCGAAAAATGCGATGGTGTTGTAACCCCAATAATTGGTCAGTCCTTTTTCGCCGAGATAGCTGTCATTGACGAAAGTATGGATCGGCAACAGCTCCACGGCCGTGACCCCGATGCCGCGCAGATGCTCGATCACGTCCGGCTCGGCGAGGCCGCGATAGGTTCCACGGAGTTCTTCGGGTACGGACGGGTGCAATTTGGTGTAGCCGCGCACGTGCAGCTCGTAGATGACCGTGCGTTCCCAAGGCGTGCGCGGCGCGCGCCCGTCGCCCCACGTGAACGCGGTATCGATCACGCGGCAACGTGGCATGAACGGCGCGCTGTCGCGTTCGTCAAATGTCAGGTCGTCGCCGCTCTCCATCTGATAGCCGAATAGCGCCGGATTCCACTCGAGGTTACCGACGACGGCTTTGGCGTAAGGATCGAGCAGGAGCTTATTGGAGTTGAAACGATGGCCTTGTTCCGGCTCGTAAGGCCCGTGGACCCGATAGCCGTAAATGGAGCCCGGCCGCGCATCCGGCAGAAAACCGTGCCAGACCTCGTCGGTAAACTCCGGCAATTCGATGCGCTCGGTCTCGCGCTCGCCAAGCTCATCGAACAGGCATAGTTCAACCTTGGTGGCATGCGCCGAAAAGAGCGCAAAATTGACCCCGAGCCCGGTCCATGTCGCTCCCAATGGGAAAGGCAAACCCTCACGAAGGCGCGCTCTTCGCATTACCTGCGGCGGAGCGCTCTCAGCTCGCACGTCCATCGGTCGCTTTCGTTGTGGCCAAGGCAGAACTACGGACTAGGATTGCGGTTCCATAGCCAATTTATTCGCAAGCAATTTCGGTTATTCGCAAAGCGAGCTTTGGGCTCATTGAGCGCGGTCAGACCCATTTTTCATTCCGCAGGGCTTGCTCGAGCTGGCGCACCGCAGCCTTCATGTCCCGCGATTTTTTCGTCCTGAGCACCTCTACAAGAAGGGCGCGCGCAAACGTCCAGCGCGGCAACTTGATGATTTCCGGCGGCAATTCCTTATCGATCATCGTGATGGCCTGCTCTACCGTCGTGATGACCTGACTAACCCCGCCGCCTCGGACCCGCAGCTCGCTGGAAAGTTTCATCATTGAGCCTCAACGCACGTCGTCAACCACCGCCTCGATAGTTGATCCTGGCCAAAAAGGCCTCACCTCGAGCTAACCGTACGCCCGGCGCCAGGTTCCGCCCCGATCCGAATCGCGAAAGGGCCTGGCGCGCTGCAGGGACTAGTGCGGATAGTCTGAAAGCCGGAGGTGGAGCGAAGCGTTACCCATCAAGCAGCGCAGAGTGCGAGCGACGGGGTTTCGCAAGCGCTCAGCCTGTCGTGCAGGCCACGCGCTAACGCAGCTTGTAGAGCGCATGGCGCCGGTTGCGGGTAAACGGTCTCACCTCGCCGGGCCAGCGTCCCGCTTCGGACGCCTTGGCCCATTCGCGGCTCACCAGGACGTGAGGGCCGTCGATCTCATAGAGCGCGCTGTGGCGCGGGCCGTCGTGCGCGACGCGCTTTTCTTCGCCGCCGATGTTGATGGCGAACGGCTCACCCTGCATGCGCGCGACGGCGTGCACGCCCGGCACCTTGAGGAGATTGGGCACGTGCTCGGTGTCGTAGACCTCGTTGAAGAGCGCCTCCTTGTCAGGGTCCACGTCCATGCTGGCGACGAACAGATATTTGGATTTGATCGGCATCGAATCCTCCTCTCGCTGCGGCTTTGTCATGGCGCGGCATTTGATGGCGAAGATATCCGGCAGCCGGCATGAGTAGCCCGGATTGAGCGGAGCGAAATCCCGGACAGTCACTCCGCCTTCAGTCCGGCGTCCTCGATGACCTTGCCCCACTTCGCCATCTCGGCCTTGAGGAATTCCTCGCACTGCTGCGGCGTGTTGCCGATCGGCACATAGGCCATCGCGGCCAGTTTCTCCTTGACCTCGGGTTGCGCGAGGCCCTGCACGATCATGCGATGCAGCTGTGCGATGATGTCCTCGGGCGTGCCCGCTGGCGCCAGCACGGCGGTCCAGGTGGCGCCCTCGACCTCGGGGAAGCCCGCCTCCGCCATGGTGGGTATGTCGGGCAGCGCCGGCGATCGCTCCTTGCCGGTCACCGCCAGCGCGCGCAGTCCGCCGTCCTTGATCAGCGGCACCGCCGGCGCCATCGCACCGAACGAGATCGGGGTATGGCCCGCCGTGGTGGCTTCGACGGCAGGCCCGCCGCCGCCGAACGGCACATGCACGAGGTCGAGGCTCAATGAATGTGCGAACAGCGCGCCGACGAGCTGCGGCGGCGTGCCGGTTCCCGGCGACGCGTAGCTGAATTTGCCGGCGCCTGCTCGGATCAGCGCCACCAGCTCCTTGACGCTGTGCGCCGGCACGGCAGGATTGACCGCCAGCACCACCGGCGTGGCGGCGCCCACCGTGACGGCGGCAAAGTCCTTGAGCGGATCGTAGCCCACGTTGCTGAACAGATACGGGTTGTTGGTGATGTTGCCGCCGGTCACCAGGAGGGTATAGCCGTCCGGCGGCGCGTGCGCGGCGCGAACGGCGCCGACGTTGCCGCCGGCGCCGGGCACGTTCTCGATGTAGAAATTTTTACCGGTCTGCTGGGTGAGGCTTTGCGCGATCAGGCGCGCGAACAGATCGGTCGGGCCGCCGGGCGCGAAGCCGACGATCAACTTCACCGGCCGCGCCGGCCAGGTCTGCGCGGCGGCGCCCGCGAGGCCAACCGCGAGCAGGCCGAGCGCCAAGGCGGCCACGAAAAAATATCTGGACCCGATCGGCATCGCGCCTGACCTCATCGCCACTGCGCGGCGATGCTCTTTGCCGGCACCCCCTCCACGTTGGACTGGCAACGGGGCGCTCGCCGCGCCTGCACCGTCGCCACAATCTAGAGGCGCGTCGGAAAGCGGTCAATCCTGCGCGCGCCATCTCCCGCTGTCAGTTCGCGGCCGTTTCGCTTTTAATATGAAATGCTTAGGACGGTCGCGGGGAGCGCAACAGGGCGCGCGCATGGCGGCGGGATGACGGGGCATCCCGCGCGCGCCGTTCGCAGACGCGGCTGGTATCAGTCCAGCTGCCCGACCACCACCAGGTGCTTGATCAGATTGTTCCTGTAGGCCTGCAAGAACGCATCGTAGTTCTTGAAGACCACGCAGCCGTTCGACTCGCCAAACGAGCCCAGCATGTAGGTGTGCGCCAGGAACCCCGACCGGCCGAACACCTTGTCCTCGTCGACCGGAATGAGCCGCAGCGCGCGCACCCCGTGGAAAAGTCCTTCCCGCGGCTGGAGATCGTAGACCGTGGCCGGGGTGGCGCCACGGTTCTTTTGGTTGGTGTGGTGCGGATTGTCGCGGAGGCTGCCGAGGCCCGAATGTGCTTCCAGCGTGGTGCCGTCCGGCAGATAGACCGTGTGCGCGGAAATGTCATAGACGGCGGTCCAGCGATCGTACCGGCCTGGGGTTCCTTCGTCGCTCAGGACGCCGTCGTCGGGAGCCGCGTAGGCGAGCGCCACCTGGGACGACGCAGGCTTGCCGAACAGCCTCTCGAAGATCGTCGGCTTATGCGCCGGCGTGTTTGCCAGCACCCGGCTTGCCGGCGACCCGGCGCGGCGCAACGGGCTCGGGCCTGACGGCGCCGGCGCGGCGGAACGCGACTGCGGCGCCGCGTCGTCCGAGGAAGGCTCGGCCAGCGCGAGCTGCTCGCCGCTCAGCGAGGCCAGCGAAAAGGCCTGCGCGATGCGGTCGGCGATCCGGGGCGATGCCGGTTCTTCGGGCTGATCGTCCTCCTGAAGCGCCGTGGCGCCGGCAAACGATCCGGGCCGATGGCCCGAGAAGAAGTGCGAGTCGAGCAAGGCGAGGTCGGAGCGCAAAGCCGCCCACGGCGTCGGCCGCGCCGCCACCGCGCGATCGAGATCGCTGCCGCCGACATCGTTCCTGCCGAGATCGCTCCTGCTGAGATTGGCGCCCAGGATGAAGGCGCAGGCGAACGCCATGAAGGCCGGCGCGACCGCACCGAACAGATGGTGCGGCAGCACATTCCACGACAGACGTTCATCCAGGTATTGCTCGAGAGAACATAGCCAATCGTTAGCGTGCGCGCTGCGCACGCGGCTGAATGCTTGCACTTTGCTATCCCCAACTTTTGACGGCGACGCGCACCCATGAGGCACATGAGCAAGCGAGGCGCCGCCGGTCCCCGAAACCAAGCGAAGCACTACGCACAGGTGACAAAATCATTGCGGCAGCTTTTGGTTAATCACCGCATCGGTGCCGCCCGATGTGAGGCAAACCGGTCCGACAATCGCCACGAATCCGCCGAATTTGTCCGGCGGCGCGCGCCGCGTCCGACGCGCTTGCCCAACCTGCTGAGCGGCCGCGCAGAGCGAGCGGCCGATTGGTTAGCGAACCGCTTCGCACGCTCGCAGGCGCTTTACGATGTTGCGAGGAGGTGGGCGTGCCACGGCCGCCCATTTACAGCCGTTTAACCTTCGGCACTGCATTGTCGTTTCCATTGTTGCGTGTTGTTAGGGGACAACAGATGGGGATGACCAAGCAGGGTTCCGTATCGCCTAGGCGATCAGGAGCGGTCGCGCCGCGGCGCGCGCCGCCGGGCCGGCCTTCGATCTAGTCGATCACCTCAGCGTAACGCGTATCATGACGTGTGCGGCCGCGCCGTTCCCCGCCGTCACTGCGCTCGACCGCCGCGCATTTGCTCCCGCCCGCCGCAGCCGGAGGGGCCGGCGCGGTCTCGCCATCGCGCTCTGCACTTCGGCCGCCGCGGTGGTCTTGGCCGGCACAGCAACCCTGAGCGCGGCGTGGGTCGTCGGCATCTGTTTCGGCCACGATGTCCAACTCCAGGCCAGGTCGGCGATTGCGCTCGAACCGGGTCTTCCGATGAGGCCGTATGCCAGGCTCGCCGATACGCGCGATCTCCCGGGTCTCGCCGGGATTTTGAGCGACGCGGCCGGCGCTCCGCCCACCACCGCTCCCCGGCTTGCGGCGAAGGACGGCTCGCGGCTTGAGGCTGAGCCGCTCGCCGCGAAGGACGCCTCGCGGCTCGAGGCCGACCCGATCACCACTGCGTCGCTTCCTGCCGCGCGCGCCGTGTCCGCTGCCGCGGCGCAGCTCACGCCCAATCGTCCGGCCGAACGCACAAGCGAGGTAGCGGCGGCGTCGCCGAGTCCATCCAAAAGCCCTGCAAGCAAGCCGCAGCGCAAGAGCGCTGCCGCCGCGGCGAAGTCGGCGTTGAAGCGGGTCGCAGCCGCGATAATTTCGCCGCATGAGTCGACGGGCTTCAATTTGTTCGACCCGGCGCCGATGTCGGCGACGACGTTGACCTACGCGCCGACCGACCCGCCGCAGCGCCTGGCGGATCGCGTCGCCGACCGCGCGACCGACAAGCCGCTGCCGCCGGCGCGCCGGCCCGACAGTCCGCGCGACCAGGCGCAACATGACAATGCCGCTCTCGCCAAAAAGCCGGCGCTGCTGAAGGTCGCAGACGCTGGGCCCATCTCCGTCGCGCCCGCCTCCGTCGCGCCTGCGGCTGTCGCTCCCGCGGCTGTCGCCCCCGCGGCTGTCGCGGCCGCGTCCGTCGCCCGCGCACCCGCCGCCCCCGCTGCCGCGCCGCAGCGCCTGGCATTACGGGAAATGCCCGACAGTCCGAGCGCATTGCCCGGCCCCGACAGCCATACGGCGCTCTATGACATCGAAGCACACACCGTCTACCTGCCGAGCGGGCTCAAGCTCGAGGCGCATTCGGGGCTCGGCAGCAGGCTCGACGATCCCCGCTATTTCCGCGAAAAGGCCCGCGGGCCGACGCCGCCCAACGTCTACGATCTGAAATTGCGCGAGGAAGTTTTCCACGGCGTGCGCGCGATCCGCCTCAATCCCGTGGACGACAGCAAGATGTTCGGCCGCGACGGCATCCTGGCGCACACCTACATGCTCGGCCCCACCGGCCAGTCGTTCGGCTGCGTGTCGTTCAAGAACTATCAGCAGTTCCTCAACGCCTTCCTGAAGGGCGAGGTCGATCGCATGGTCGTGGTGCCGCGGCTCGAGACCAGGATTTCGCAAGACGGCCGCACGCGGCGCCCGGACGGCGATCGCTACGCCTTCGATAATCGCTAGCCGACGCGAACCTCCCCGCAACAAGGCAAGCAACCTCGCGGCGCGAGCCGCGCCCGAGCTATGTTTGCTTCGTTCCTCCCCAAAAAGAGCGAGCGAGGCAGAGCGCCGACAGGCGCATTCATCCAACGGCCGCGCCACACTCTCGAACGTCGCCATCCGACAGTGCGCGGGCGCGGCAGCGGGCTAAAGCGGAGCCCGCTCGCCTCTCGGCGCTCGACCGCGGCGCTTGTCGCGGCGAGCAAACGCCGCGACTCAGCCAAGGCCGCGCTTCACACGAAGGGGAGGGCGCGGGCGTTACCCGCGCCGCCAATCGCGCTTAAGCGAAGCACCTCGCGCACCGGTCGTAATGCCGGCGGGGACGATGCCCAGGCCGCCCGGGACCAGAGTTAAAACGTATTTCCTTCATAATAAGTTGGAAAATATAAAGAAAGCTCGAGCAATCGTTGTGCGCCGACTAATAGGCTTCATATGGGTAGCATAATCTCAGTCCAAAGCTGCGCTCCTTCGTATCCATTTTGGTGACTTCGGCCACGCCTCGATCACGTATTGAACCAGGGGCCGTTCTACAGAGAGTCCGCCAAGCGGTATCATCGCAACCTTGCTTCACTGAGCCCGCTCGTCAGTCACCGAACGCGCGACGTGACGTTCTGCGCGTAGGTCCTCGGTAATGCTCGCCCTTGAGAGCCGCACCAGCTCGGCGAACGGCGCGTTCGGCCGGCACGATCGGAACGACAGCGCGGGAATGAGGCTTGCCACCGCGGCGTTGGGATGGCGATCGAGCGTGCGCAGATCGATGCCGCTGGTCATGCGGCAGGCCGGACAGCGCACCCAGAGGAATCAATAGCGCGCGGCGATTGCCGCGCCGATGGTTGACGAGAACAGCACCGGCATGTGGGCCGCCTGCCAGCATTCCAGGCTTCGACCAGGCGCTCCGCGTCCTCGATCACCTGCCGGCCGAGCGCACGTCGCACCTCCGATTCCTTCGGGCAGCGGCTGCGCGCTCTGATTCCATCCGGCGCTTGTTAAAGCCCATACGCGGCATGGTCGTCGCGGCTCGCGCGGCGAGTCAATCGGGGCCGTCGCCATTCTCGCAATGGGCCACGACGTCGGTCCAATGATCGACCGCCAGCCGCGCCGCGCGAACCGCATGGGCGAAGGCTAGAGGCGCCATTGGCCTTTGTCGGAAATTTTCGTGAGATGGGCCAGCGCCCGGCGTGCGTCGAACAGTTGCCGTTCGGCGTGCTGGCGTGCCGAGCAAACCAGTTCGGCAGAGGCCGCAGCCGCACTCCTTTATTTACAGCAAATGTGGCTTCTCGTTGCAGACGTCGCGGAAGTAATTGAGGGAAGGAGTTCGCGCGCCCCGCTCAGCAGCGACCCTCATCATTTGCCGCTGCAGTAAGCAAGCCACGTGCCCTGTAATTCTAGGGCTCAATATGCCGTCGTTCATGCAGAACGAAGTTCAGCAGGGCCTTTTGAACCTCCAGCTTGCCGTTGTACTTGATCAAGCCCAACTTCCGAAATTTATTCATGAAAAAATTCACGCGAGACCGGGTCGTTCCAATTATCGCCGCGAGCGTGTCCTGGTTCACCTTTATGGGTATAGGCTCCTGACCAACGTCATTGCCATAATTGGCCAACAGCAGAAGAGCACGGGCCAGCCGCATCTCGCTGGAATTGAACAATTGGTCGACCAAGTCCGCTTCAACTCGGGCGGTCCGAATCAAAAGGTGGGCGAGAAAATAGTCGGCAAATTCCGAGTCCTGATGGAGAAGGCGGGCTACGGTCTCCTTTTCTACCCGAACGATCTCGCATGTCGTCATTGTGGTGACTGTAGCCAAGCGCAGCGGTTCCCCGGTCAGCGCTCCCTCGCCGCAGAATTCGTCCGGTCCCCGGATAGCGACAATGGCTTCCTTCCCAAGTTTGGAAATGACAGTAACTTTGACCTTGCCCGTGTGGACGTAAAAAACTGAACCCGCTGGATCTCCCTGCGCGTAAAGAGTTTGTTTTTCTTCATATTTCGATGAGGTCCATCGCGTGTTATGTTGGGTGAGTAAGCCCATCACGTCAAAGGAAGGCTGCTTTGCATCTCTTTGCATAACCGATTCCTGGCCGGTAGAATGGCGATCCAGAAAGTGTTTGTCCAATACCTGACTATGGCTTCTGCCATATCTTTCGTGTATAGCTGCGTTATTGACGTTTACGGTCGCACATAGCCGAAAAGAGGTGATTCCGGGCGATCCTCTAATTTCAATTCCGCAAGGGGCACATAGCTGATGGAACTACGCCATCTCCGCTACTTTGTTGCGGTCGCCGAGGAGTTGAATGTCACCCGCGCCGCCAAACGGCTGGGCATCAACCAGCCGCCGGTCAGCTTACAGATTCGGCAGTTGGAAAATGAGATGGGAACGCCGCTGTTCGTTCGCCATGGTCGAGGCGTCGAACTGACAAATGCCGGAAAGCTGATGCTTGAGGACGCCCGCGTCATCCTCAAACAGGTTGAGCAGGCCAAGATCGGCGTGCGGCGGCGCGGCCGCGGCGAAACCGGACGTCTCAACATCGGCTCCAGCGGCGCGACCTACTTCCATCCGCTCATTCCAACAATCATCCGTGAATACCGGATACATTATCCCAATGTCGTTTTGTTTCCCCAAGCGAGCAACACAGCCCTGCTGATCGCGCAACTTGGCGCCGGAAGGATCGACATTGCCTTCATTCGAACGCCGATCAGCGAAAGCGAGGGTCTCACACTCGAGCTGCTCGTCGACGAACCCACGGTCATGGTCGTGCCGACCGGGCACCCGCTAAGCCGGTCAACTTCAGTATCCCTTCGCGCATTCGCCAAGGAAACCATTATTCTGCAGCATCCGCGTGAGCTTAACCCCGAGAACTATGATTTAATCATTTCGGCCTTCAAAAGCGCGGGCTTCAGCCCAAAGTTGGGCCAAGAGGCACCGCAAATTGTGTCCGTCATCCCGATGGTAGCGGCGGGCTTGGGCGTATCAATCGTGCCGCGGTCGATGAACCGCATTTTGACCGACGCGGTTGTCTACCTTCCGATTGATGGAAATGCGCCACGCGCATTGTTGGAGCTGGCATATCGACAGCATGACCGCTCTCCGGCCGTACAAAATTTCGTGGCCGTCGCTCGCCGGCAATCCGGCCGGTAATTCAAGGTACGAGAGACAACGTCGCTAAGCCAGCCGACAAAGCCGACGCGCCGCGGCACTGATGTTCGTCTTGGATTATCGCCGCAATGTCGGCTGTTGGCCGATTGTGTTGAAAAAGTCGGTTCTTGCGAAGGATGTAATTTTTTCCGAGGCGCTGGTGCGTTCGTCCGAAAATTGTATGGGGTCCCACACGACCAGTCTGTCTTCCAACCCGAAGGCTTCTTAAGCTTCCTAGAAGGCATTCTATTGCCGAATATTGGTTGCGATCGGATTTCCGCGATATTTTGCTGTTGTTCAACTTTGGAGTTTTTCAACATGGGGTAATTCCGGGATCGAGCCAGACAAAGGCGCAGGGAATCAGCTCTCCAGGAACGTATGAGGCCAGCCTCATGTGGCCTCTCAATGATGGAGAACGATAATGGAATA